>OKVJ01000005.1_pt1 | contig 188624 bp, 167 predicted proteins | sample 1606921 | NCBI WGS metagenome assembly OKVJ01 (sample SAMN03281016, study PRJEB24777) | human gut metagenome | isolation source: fecal sample PR161 from 1 month old female Malay infant, caesarean...
AAGTGGAAGTTATTAAAATGCCAAAAATTAAGACCGTACGCGGTGCTGCTAAGCGCTTCAAAAAAACCGGTAAAGGTGGTTTTAAGCACAAGCACGCTAACCTGCGTCACATTCTGACCAAAAAAGCTACCAAGCGTAAACGTCACCTGCGTCCGAAAGCCATGGTTTCCAAAGGCGATCTGGGCCTGGTAATCGCGTGCCTGCCGTACGCATAAGTCGTTAACCCTTTTAACTTTTTAATTAGAATAGATACAGGAGAGCACATATGGCTCGCGTAAAACGTGGTGTAGTTGCCCGTGCACGTCACAAGAAAATTTTGAAACAAGCTAAAGGTTACTACGGTGCGCGTTCTCGCGTATACCGCGTTGCCTTCCAGGCTGTTATCAAAGCTGGTCAGTACGCTTATCGTGACCGTCGTCAGAAAAAGCGTCAGTTCCGCCAACTGTGGATTGCGCGTATCAACGCAGCAGCACGTCAGAACGGTATTTCTTACAGCAAATTCATCAACGGCCTGAAAAAAGCCTCTGTTGAAATCGACCGTAAGATCCTGGCTGACATCGCCGTATTCGACAAATTAGCGTTCACCGCTCTGGTCGAAAAAGCGAAAGCAGCTCTGGCATAAGCCAGTTGAAAGAGGGAGCTTGTCTCCCTCTTTTCGTTTCAACACTATCAATACATTGACTTTTATCCGTGCAGGCTTTTCAATACAGGTCTGACATTTCTTACCAGACAAGGTAATGCAAGCATGAATGCTGCTATTTTCCGCTTCTTTTTTTACTTTAGCACCTGAACTCAGGAGGCTAGCGCGTGAAAGAAGAAACGGAAAACAGCGCCAGAAAGCCTCCCCTGTGGAGGCTTTTTTCGTATATAGATTCGGGATATTTATTTCACTAAAACCGGTGTCTGCACCGACATAATGAGGAAAACCATGTCACATCTCGCAGAGCTGGTTGCCAGTGCCAAGGCAGCCATTAACGAGGCATCAGATGTTGCCGCGCTGGACAACGTCCGCGTTGAATATCTGGGTAAAAAAGGGCATCTGACCCTGCAAATGACCACCCTGCGTGAGTTGCCGCCGGAAGAGCGCCCGGCAGCGGGTGCGGTCATTAACGAAGCGAAAGAGCAGGTGCAGCAGGCGCTGAACGCGCGTAAGGCTGAGCTGGAAGGCGCCGCGCTCAATGCCCGTCTGGCGGCAGAGACCATCGACGTCTCGCTGCCGGGTCGCCGTATCGAAAACGGTGGTTTACATCCGGTTACCCGCACCATCGACCGTATCGAAAACTTCTTCGGCGAACTCGGCTTTACCGTGGCGACTGGCCCGGAAATCGAAGATGACTATCATAACTTCGATGCGCTGAACATTCCGGGTCACCATCCGGCTCGCGCCGACCATGATACCTTCTGGTTCGATGCGACCCGTCTGCTGCGTACTCAGACTTCTGGCGTGCAGATCCGCACCATGGAAAACCAGCAGCCGCCAATTCGTATTATCGCGCCGGGCCGCGTCTATCGTAACGATTACGATCAGACCCACACCCCGATGTTCCATCAGATGGAAGGTCTGATTGTTGATAAGAACATCAGCTTCACCAATCTGAAAGGTACCCTGCACGATTTCCTGAATAACTTCTTCGAAGAAGATCTGCAGGTACGCTTCCGTCCGTCCTACTTCCCGTTCACCGAGCCGTCTGCAGAAGTTGACGTTATGGGTAAAAACGGTAAATGGCTGGAAGTACTGGGCTGCGGCATGGTGCACCCGAACGTACTGCGTAACGTCGGCATCGATCCGGAAGTTTACTCCGGCTTCGCCTTCGGCATGGGCATGGAGCGTCTGACCATGCTGCGTTATGGCGTGACCGATTTGCGCGCATTCTTCGAAAACGATCTGCGTTTCCTCAAACAGTTTAAATAAGGGCAGGACAGAACAATGAAATTCAGTGAACTGTGGTTACGCGAATGGGTTAACCCGGCGATCGACAGCGAAGCGCTGTCCGATCAGATTACGATGGCGGGCCTGGAAGTTGACGGCGTTGAGCCGGTGGCCGGTAGCTTCAACGGCGTGGTCGTCGGTGAAGTGGTCGAGTGCGGCCAGCATCCGAATGCTGACAAACTGCGCGTTACTAAAGTCAATGTCGGCGGCGAGCGTCTGCTGGACATCGTCTGCGGCGCGCCAAACTGCCGTCAGGGCCTGAAGGTGGCCGTCGCGACCATTGGCGCCGTACTGCCGGGCGATTTTAAAATTAAAGCGGCGAAACTGCGCGGTGAACCGTCAGAAGGGATGCTGTGCTCTTTCTCCGAGCTGGGTATTTCCGACGATCATAGCGGTATCATCGAACTGCCAGCCGATGCGCCGATTGGTACCGACATTCGCGAATACCTCAAGCTTGACGACAACACCATCGAAATCAGCGTTACGCCAAACCGCGCCGACTGCCTGGGTATTATCGGCGTGGCGCGCGATGTCGCTGTGCTGAACAAAGCGCCGCTGAACGCGCCGGAAATCACTCCGGTTGCCGCGACCATTGACGACGTGCTGCCGATTCAGGTTGAGGCGCCGCAGGCGTGCCCGCGTTATCTGGGCCGCGTGGTGAAAGGCATCAACGTCAAAGCGCCGACCCCGCTGTGGATGAAAGAGAAACTGCGCCGCTGCGGTATCCGTTCCATCGATGCGGTGGTTGACGTGACCAACTACGTGCTGCTCGAACTGGGCCAGCCGATGCATGCCTTTGACCGCGACCGCATTGAAGGCGGTATCGTGGTGCGGATGGCGAAAGAGGGCGAAACGCTGGTGCTGCTGGACGGCTCTGAAGCTAAGCTCGATAGCGATACGCTGGTTATTGCTGACCATAAGAAAGCGCTGGCGATGGGTGGTATCTTCGGCGGCGAACATTCCGGCGTTAACGATGAAACCCAGAACGTATTGTTGGAATGCGCGTTCTTCAGCCCGCTGTCTATCACCGGTCGCGCGCGCCGTCATGGCCTGCACACCGATGCATCCCACCGCTACGAACGCGGCGTCGATCCAGCCCTGCAGTATAAAGCGCTGGAGCGTGCGACCCGTCTGCTGATCGACCTGTGCGGCGGGGAAGCCGGCCCAATTATCGATGTGACCAACGAAGAGACGCTGCCAAAACGCGCCACTATCACCCTGCGCCGTAGCAAGCTGGATCGCCTGATTGGCCATCATATTGATGACGCGCAGGTTAGCGACATTCTGCAACGCCTGGGTTGCGAAGTGACCGTTGGTCAGGACCAGTGGCAGGCCGTGGCGCCAAGCTGGCGTTTCGATATGGAGATCGAAGAAGATCTGGTTGAAGAAGTGGCCCGCGTCTACGGCTACAACAACATTCCTGACGAGCCGGTACAGGCAGGTCTCATCATGGGAACCCACCGTGAAGCGGACCTGTCGCTGAAGCGCGTGAAAACGCTGCTTAACGACAAAGGTTATCAGGAGGTCATTACCTACAGCTTCGTTGACCCGAAAGTACAGCAGCTAATCCACGCCGGTGAAGAGGCGCTGATTCTGCCAAGCCCTATCTCTAGCGAAATGTCGGCGATGCGTCTGTCGCTGTGGACCGGTCTGTTGGGCACCGTCGTCTACAACCAGAACCGTCAACAGAGCCGCGTGCGCATCTTTGAGAGCGGTCTGCGCTTCGTGCCGGATACGCAGGCGCCGCTGGGTATTCGTCAGGATGTGATGCTGGCCGGGGTGATTAGCGGTAACCGTTACGAAGAGCACTGGAACCTGGCAAAAGAAACTGTCGATTTCTATGATTTAAAAGGCGATCTGGAATCTGTTCTTGATCTGACCGGTAAATTAGCCGATATCGAATTCCGCGCAGAAGCGGCTACCGCACTGCATCCGGGACAATCCGCGGCGATTTATCTGAAAGGTGAACGCATTGGTTTCATTGGGGTTGTTCATCCGGAACTGGAACGTAAACTGGATCTTAACGGCCGCACTCTGGTGTTCGAAATCGAGTGGAACAAGCTTGCAGACCGCGTGGTGCCTCAGGCGCGCGAAATTTCTCGCTTCCCGGCGAACCGTCGCGATATCGCGGTACTGGTCGCGGAAAACGTCCCTGCAGCCGATGTTTTGGCCGAATGTAAGAAAGTTGGCGTAAATCAGGTAGTTGGCGTAAACTTATTTGACGTGTACCGTGGTAAGGGTGTGGCGGAAGGCTTTAAGAGCCTTGCGATTAGCCTGATCCTTCAGGATACCAGCTGTACACTCGAAGAAGAGGAGATTGCCGCTACCGTTGCCAAATGTGTAGAGGCATTAAGAGAGCGATTCCAGGCATCATTGAGGGATTGAACCTATGGCGCTTACAAAAGCTGAAATGTCAGAATATCTGTTTGATAAGCTTGGGCTTAGCAAGCGGGATGCCAAAGAACTGGTAGAGTTGTTTTTCGAAGAGATCCGTCGTGCTCTGGAAAACGGAGAACAGGTAAAACTCTCCGGGTTTGGCAACTTCGATTTGCGTGATAAGAACCAACGCCCGGGACGTAACCCGAAAACGGGGGAAGATATTCCCATTACAGCCCGGCGTGTGGTGACCTTCAGACCCGGACAGAAGTTAAAAAGCCGTGTCGAAAACGCTTCACCCAGAGAGAAATAATCTGGACTGACTAATTAAAAAGGCCGCTATGCGGCCTTTTTTCTTACCTGTTTTATCTTACGCTTTTACGGCGGTGACCATGATTTCCACGAGGATGTCGGGCCGCGCCATCTCGGCCTGAACGGCCGCCCGCGCCGGGCTATGGCCTTCCGACATCCACGCCACCCAGACCTCATTAAACGCGGCAAAATCGCGTGAGATATCTTTAAGCCAGATCTGTGCGGAAAGGATGTGCTGCTTGTCGCTACCGGCGGCGACCAGCAGGGCGTCGATCTTCTCCAGTACTTCGCGGGTTTGCAGCGCAATATCATCAGCGCTGCTTTTCGGCGTTTGGCCGGAGAGAAACACCAGATTGCCGTACTCGACGCTGGCGGAAAGTCGGGGTTGCGGATTATTACGAATAATTGTCATGCGGATTGTTTCCATGTCAGACCATCTAAAGAAATTGCCGGCGCTTCGCCATCGAGGAGTGCTCCCAGTATCACGGCGCTGCCGGCCGCGAGCGTAAAACCAAGGCTACCCTGGCCGAGATTCATCCACAGATTCTGGTATCCGGCGCGCCCCAGCATCGGTGGGCCCGCTGGCGTCGACGGGCGCATACCGGTCCAGGCTTCAGCCTCATCCAGCCCCTGCAGATCGGGGAAGCTGTTCGCGACGATATTTTTCAGCGCCTGAACGCGGCTATCCCGTATTTCTTCACCGTCGTAGCCGATATCCACCATCGCCGCGATGCGTAACCGATCGCCCAGGCGGGCGTAAACGATTTTGTGTCCGTAGTCAGTCACGCTGATATCCGGCGCGATCCCGGCCTCTTTAGGGTAGGGAAGGGTCAGGCTGTATCCCTTCAGCGCGCACAGCGGCACGCGCACGCCCAGATGACCCAGCAGTGGGCCGCTACCGTTGCCGGCGGCGACGACATAATCATCGCCGGTTATTGTACCGCGGCTGGTCTCAAGCGAACTGATGCGCCCGTCGCGCTTATTGAGCCGCAGCACCTCGCAGTGGGTGAGCAGGCTGAAGTTGCTGCTGGCATTGAGTTTGTCGAGCAGGGCGAGGCAGAATTTATGGCAGTCTGCCGTTTCATCTCCCGGTGAATAAATCCCGCCTTGTAGCGAATGGCTGATGTGTTTCAGCGCCGGTTCCAGCTGCAGGCAGGCTTCGGCACTCAGGGCATGCTGATACTGGGGATTAATCCCTTTTGCCGCTTTATGAAAGTCGTACTCCCGGCGATGGATAATGAGTTTACCGCTACGCCGCCAGTGAAAATCAGCAAGATTATCTTCATCAAGCCACGACTGCATAACCTGACGGCTGAGCAGTGATAAACGCAAAATATGATCGCCGTTAATTTTGTTGCTTTGGCTATTGCAGGCGCGCAGGAACTGCAACAGCCAGCGCCACTGCTGGAAAGACATTTGCAGGCGCATATTCAGCGGTGAATCGGCTTTGCCCATCCATTTAATCCCCTGCAGGGGGACGCCACGGTCGGCAAGCGGCGCCACGTAGCGGTAGCTTAATTGCCCGCCGTTGGCGAAACTTGTGGCGCTGCCCGGCTCGGCGTTGCGCTCCAGTAGCTGCACCTGGTGTCCGCTCTTAATTAATACCCAGGCGGTGGCCAGCCCTACCACGCCGCCGCCGATAATCACAATGCGTTTTTTCATAACCTGATATATCCACCGCTGATAAATATCTTGCGGTTATGTCAAAGCATTTACCCCAGCGGCGCAATTGACTTTTTATGGTCAGGGTATAACTGCAGGTTAATTTCTTTGAGCTGTTGACGCAGCTGTTTACACAGAAAATCGACAAATTTCTGGGTGATTGGGCTGAGCGAAACATCGGCGCGACGCAGCAGGCAAAGGTTGATTTTCATTGGCGGCGTAATCGGGTGAATCATCTCCGGCGACAGATTATGCCGCGCCGAGAAGATATCGGTGATGCTGCAGCCGATACCGCGCTTCACGAACTCGGTGGCCATGTAGTAGGTCTGTACATTAAGCCGGGTAGTGGAAAAATCACGGCGGGTGGCGATGGCGGCAGAGAGCGAATGCGGCCCCGGCGAGATCCAGCGCTGCTGATCGATCTCTTTGATGTCCACCGCGCCTTGTCGGTAGTCGCGGTCGATATAGACCAGCGGCACTTCGGCAATCAGGGTGGTGATGATCTCCCCCTGCTGGACCGGCTGCAGCGTCAGCGCTAAATCTATTTCGCGCAGATCCAATTTCTTGACCAGCGTCTCAGTATGCTCGGTGGTTAAGGTCATCACCAGATTACTGTTTTGTTGATAAAAATCGGTCACCAGCTCCGGCACCAGGCTTAATCCGAGGCTTGGTAAACAGCCTAAGGTGATCTTGGCGCGCGGATCGCGGGCCAGATTATCCGCCAGCAGGCGCAGGTTATCGAGATCCTGATAAATGCTCTGCGCTTTTTCAAAAAGTGTGAGCGCTTCGCTACTTGGCAGCAGCTTGCCCCGTACCCGCTGAAACAGCTTAAAACCGAGCTTAAGCTCGGCGTTTTTTAACGCTTTACTGGCGGCCGGCTGGGAGATATTCAGCGATTCCGCCGCACGTGAAAGAGAGCCGCAAGTCATCACGGCGTAGAAGATTTCCAGATGGCGCAGTTTCATGAACAGTTAACTCAGGGTTATAGCTTGCCGATAAAAAGTCATTTTCTACTAACACTAAATTAACATAAATTTAATCGCCAATCAGCGCTCCGGTTACATATTGTGCTGCTGGTACCGTCTTCAGGCGGTCTTTTACGTTCTCAGAACCATTCCCTTTGTACCCTACAAACCCTCAGGCCATGAAGCCAATAATGATAACGAGGGGGGATATTTTCTGAGCAGGCCCGAATACGCCAACCTGCAATCGCGGTCGGTTCTAATGGCTTTAAGGAGTTATATGAGTGACTCAACGCTCGCTGGCAATACGCTCGCCAGACGAAATATCACAAGAAAAAACGTTATTATTGGCCTGTTATTGGTGCTGTTTGTGTTGACCGCGTGGTGGTGCCATGGCCGCCCGAGTAATGAACTCGGCCTGTTGGGCTTTACGCCATTAGTGGCGTTAGCGGTGCTGTCTCTGGTCGGTGTCGATATTGTGCTGGCGGTGATTTCTTCAATTATTATCGCCATGATTATGACCTCCACCGGGTTGCCGGAAATGGGCACCATGCTGGCGAAATCCACCGGTTCATTTATCGCCACCGTCGGGCTGATTATTATGCTCGGCGCCGGGGTGGGCGAAGTCGCCACCCGTACCGGCGCCGCGGTTGAGTTAGTGAAATTTGTGGTTCACCGCATCGGCCTTTCCAGCCAGACCCGAGTGAAGTTTGGCATTGTGGTGTCCTCGATTTTAATCTGCGGCTCGCTGGGGACGATGGCTGGTGGTAACGCGATTATTGTCGCGGTGATCATCCCGGTGGCGGCAGCGGTACGCCTGACTCCGCCGACGGTGGCCGCGCTGATGATGACCGCCGGATCCGTGGGATTGTTTACCGGGCCGTTTACCCCCAGCACCGTGACTATCCTGAGCCTCGGCGGATTAAGCTATCCGGATTATCTGCTGTACGTGGGGCTGCCGATGAGCGCGGTGACGCTGCTGGCCGGCTGGGTGATGGCGGGGCGGATCCAGAAGATGACCGAAGGAAAACTACGCTATGAAGTCGATCTCACGGAGAAGCCAACAGAAGCACTGAGCGCCGCGCAGCTGCGTCGGCGTAAGCTCAGCGCGTTGGCCTTCGCGGCAACGATTATCGTGATGGCGGTCATTGGCGTGGTGATCAAAGCCGGATTCAGCTTTGCGATTATCGTGATGCTGCTGGTGGCCTTGATTACCGGGCTGGTGGGCGGCCTGCGTCCGACGCAGATCCTGCAGGCGCTGTACCACGGTTGTGGCCGTCTGGTGTGGATGTTTATCCTCTACTGGCTGTATAACCCGATCCTGGAGCTGATGGATGGCCTTCATGCCTATCAGGGGCTGCTCGACTATACCCAGCCACTGCTGGAAGGTATTTCGCCTGCCTGGCTGTGCTTTTGCATCTTCGCTTTCAATATTATTGGCCACGTACCGGGGGCGGCGGTGGCGCAGATGACCTTCACCCACAAAATTTTCGGCCCGATGCTAATGGCCGCCGGCGTGCCGCCGCAGGGGACTACCGCGGTGTTACTGGCCTCTTCGCAGGTCGACTGGTTTGGCCCATTCCCCTCTTCGGATATGTTTGGTCAAATGGGGCTGGCGCAGTCTACCCACCTGAAATACATGCTGTATAACGGCTGGGCGATTGTGGTGGCGAATATCATTCTCTTCGCGTTACTGTTCCAGGTATTGGTGTAAATTCCATTCCCACGCTGGCGTCACGAGGAGCGCTGGCGCCAGCGTGGTGATGACTCAGAGTTTTTCCTTTTCTCCCCGCCATCGCCACCGTAAAATCAATCACCTCGCTCACTTGCCTCCGGGACTTATGCAGACCTTTGCCGATATTCAACAGCGCCATAACCGTCGTTGGCTAACCGCCTTAACGCTGATCCTGCTCGTCACATTGACTATTAGCCTGTGCGCCGGCGACCAATGGATCCCGCCGCAGGAGTGGTTTAGCGCCAAAGGCGAGCTGTTTATCTGGCAAATCCGTCTGCCCCGCACGCTGGCGGTGCTGTTAGTGGGGGCGGCGCTGGCGCTTTCCGGCGCGATCATGCAGGCGCTGTTTGAAAACCCGCTGGCGGAACCGGGACTGTTGGGCGTCTCTAACGGCGCGGGCGTTGGGCTGATTGCCGCCGTGCTGTTAGGCCACGGCGTGTTACCCATGTGGGCGCTGGGGCTGTGCGCCATTGCCGGCGCGCTGCTGATTACCTTTATTCTGCTCCGTTTCGCCCGGCGTCACCTGTCTACCAGCCGTCTGCTGCTGGCGGGCGTCGCGCTCGGTATTATTTGTAGCGCGTTGATGACCTGGGCGGTCTATTTTTCAACCTCTTTTGACCTGCGCCAGCTGATGTACTGGATGATGGGCGGTTTTGGCGGTGTCGACTGGCAGCAGCTGTGGCTGATGCTGGCGCTGCTACCGGTGCTGCTGTGGGTATGCTGGCAGTCGCAGCCGCTGAATTTATTGGCGTTGGGCGAAGTCTCGGCGCGTCAGCTCGGCCTGCCGCTGTGGCTATGGCGGAAATTACTGGTGGTGGCCACCGGCTGGCTGGTCGGCGTCAGCGTGGCGCTGGCGGGGGCGATTGGCTTTATTGGTCTGGTGATCCCGCATATTTTGCGCCTGTGCGGCCTGAGCGATCATCGGGTGCTGCTTCCCGCCTGCCTGTTAGCTGGCGCCAGCGCGCTGCTCGGCGCCGATATCATCGCCCGGCTGGCGTTATCGGCGGCGGAATTACCGATCGGCGTGGTGACGGCGACGCTGGGGGCGCCGGTGTTCATCTGGTTGCTGCTGCGTTCAGGGCGACGGGGGTAGGGAGACGCCGTCAGCATGGACGGCGTCGGGGGACGCTTACCAGCCTTTGATGGCATCGCCTTTATAGACTTCTTGCGCTTTATCGGCGACTTCCCTGGTCTGGAAGGCCTCTTTCAGCTCCTGAATTTTCTTGCTGTCTTTATTATCTTCGCGCGCCACAATCGCATTGACATAAGGTGAATCCGGGCCTTCCATAAACAGGCCATCGCGGGCGGCGGATAAACCGACCTGCGCCGAGAAATTAGTGTTGATGATGGCCAGCGTTACGTTCGGGTCGTCGAGCGTACGGGTCAGCTGCGGAGTATCGACTTCGACAATCTTCAGATGTTTCGGGTTATCAATGATATCCAGCGTAGTGGGCAGATAGCCTACGCCGTCTTTCAACTTGATTAATCCTTGCGCCTGTAACAGCAGCAGGCTGCGGCCAAGCGTGGTGGTTTCGTTAGAGATAGAGACGGTCGCGCCGTCAGGCAGTTCGATGATATTTTTGATTTTGCGCGAATAGGCGGCAATCGGGAAGACGAACGTTTTACCGACGATGGCGAATTTATAGCCGCGCTCTTTCGACTGCGCTTCGAGATAGGGCAGCGTCTGGAAAGCGTTAGCGTCGACATCCTTATTATTTAACGCTTCATTCGGCAGGACGTAATCATTGAAAGAGATAACCTCAACGTCGAGGTTATATTTATCTTTTGCTACCTGCTCTACGACTTTCCAGATAGCTTCATCCGGGCCGGTATTGATCGCGACTTTAACCTTATTGTTATCGTCCGGAGAGCAGGCGGATAACAGCGCCACCGATGTGGCGATTAACACCGAGCTTAATAACTTCTTCATCTCTAAAAACTCTCATAAATTAACAAGTAACGAAACACTATTACATACTTTTCACACTGTACACTGATTTGTCCGCTGCGGATATTGAGAGGAATTCATGTTGTCTCCGGCAAGCGTAGCGCTGTCACATCAAGCGACATTTGCCCGCGAATCAAAGTAGAATCAAGCGCGTTGAATCCGCTACAGTAGATAGGGATCTCCTTAACCTGCATTATTGACTGAGGGAAGGCTATGCAACACGACATTCTTAATACCGAAGTGACGACCATCGATGGCGAGAAAACCACCCTGGCAGCGTACGCCGGAAAGGTGCTGCTGATCGTCAACGTGGCCTCAAAATGCGGCCTCACGCCGCAGTATGAGCAACTGGAAGCGCTGCAAGAAGAGTTTGCCCCGCAGGGATTTAGCGTCCTTGGCTTCCCTTGTAACCAGTTTCTCGGCCAGGAGCCGGGCAGCGAAGAAGAAATTAAAACGTTCTGCAGCATGACCTACGGCGTCACCTTCCCGCTGTTCAGTAAAATTGACGTCAACGGCGAACATCGCGCGCCGCTGTATCAAAAATTGATTGCCGCCGCCCCGAAGGCCGTCGCACCGGAAGGGAGCGGGTTTTATGAGCGGATGGCCAGTAAAGGCCGAGCACCGCTGTACGTTGATGACATCCTGTGGAACTTTGAAAAATTCCTCGTTGGCCGCGATGGTCAGGTGATTCAGCGTTTCTCGCCGGATATGACGCCGGACGATCCGCAACTGCTGGCTGCGGTAAAAGGAGCATTAGCGCAATAATGCCGTTTTTGATGCAGCTACAGGATGTAGCGGAAGCGGGGCGGCTGTCGCCGTTTACCGCTGACGTGCGGCCCGGAGAGATAGTCCATCTGGTGGGGCCGAATGGCGCCGGCAAAAGTACCCTGCTGGCGCGCATGGCCGGGCTGACCAGCGGTCCCGGTTTGATTACGCTTAACCAGCGGGCGCTGGCTCAGTGGCCAGCAGCGGAGCTTGCCCGCCATCGCGCCTATCTGAGCCAGCAGCAGCTCCCGCCCTTCGCGATGCCGGTGTGGCACTATCTGTCGTTACATATGCAGGATAGCGCCCCGCAGGAGTTGCTCAACGAGATTGCCGGGCAACTGGGCTTAAGCGATAAGCTGGGGCGCCAGGTCAACCAGATCTCCGGCGGCGAGTGGCAGCGGGTGCGTCTGGCGGCGGTGATCCTGCAGATTCACCGGCGCGCGAATCCAGCCGGGCAGCTGTTGTTATTGGATGAACCAATGAACAGCCTTGATGTGGCGCAGCAGGCGGCGCTGGATAACGTGCTGGCGTCGCTGTGCGCGCTGGGGATCGCTATCGTGATGAGCAGCCACGATCTCAACCATACATTGCGTCATGCGCAGAGGGCGTGGCTCATTTGTGAGGGGCAGATGATTGCCTGCGGGGAAACGTATGAGGTGTTAAGTGAAGAGAATTTGACCGCCGCTTATCATATCGCTTTCCAGCGGGTGGAAGTCGCGGGTCATCTTATGCTCGTGGCATCACAGTAGCGGGTAAGGATCTTGCCTGTAAGCCGCTAAACAGGCTAAATTATTGCAATAACAGGACAGGGAACAGAGGAATCGTCTGAGATGCGTGTGTGGTTCATTCTTATTGCGGCGATGGTGCTGGCAGGCTGTAGCAGCCACCGCGCGCCGCCGCCGAATCCACGGCTGGCTGATTCCATTACCGTGGTAGCCAATCTCAATGAGCAATTGCGCAACTGGCGCGGCGCGCCGTACCGCTATGGCGGCATGACGCCACGCGGCGTCGACTGCTCGGGCTTTGTGGTACGCACGTTCCGTGACAAATTCGCCATGCAGCTGCCGCGGGAAACTCGCGAGCAGGCGGAAATCGGCACCCGTATTGATAAAAGCGATCTGTTGCCCGGCGACCTGGTGTTCTTCAAAACCGGCTCCGGCGAAAGCGGCCTGCACGTCGGTATCTATGATACCGACAATCAATTTATTCACGCCTCCACCAGTCAGGGCGTAACCCGCTCGTCGCTGGACAACGTCTACTGGAATAAGAAATTCTGGCAGGCGAGGCGCATTTAACCCGCATCTGGCGAAAAAAGGGAGCGAGAGCTCCCTTTTTTAATTGCCATAACCCTGCAGTTCGCCCGTGTTAATCCCCTGTTGAAGGCACTACACTGGCGGCAGGAGGAACCATGACCCTGTCTTTTACTACTCACTGGCGCGATCGGCTGCCGGGTTTTTACACTTCACTGGCGCCCACGCCGCTTGATAACGCGCGTCTCATCTGGCGCAACACCGCTCTGGCGCAAACGCTGGGCGTCCCGGAGACGTTATTTAATCCGCAACATGGGGCGGGCGTCTGGGGAGGCGAGGCGGTGCTGCCGGGAATGTCGCCGCTGGCGCAGGTCTACAGCGGCCATCAGTTCGGCGCCTGGGCCGGTCAGCTTGGCGACGGGCGCGGAATTCTGCTTGGCGAGCAGCAGTTGCCGGATGGTCAACGTTTTGACTGGCATCTTAAAGGCGCCGGTCTGACGCCCTATTCGCGAATGGGCGATGGCCGGGCCGTACTGCGCTCGACTATCCGCGAAAGCCTTGCCAGCGAAGCAATGCATGCGCTGGGGATCCCAACCACCCGCGCGCTGGCGATGGTGACCAGCGACACGCCGGTTTACCGCGAACGCGAAGAACGCGGCACCATGCTAATGCGCATCGCCGAAAGCCACGTCCGCTTTGGCCATTTCGAACATTTTTACTATCGACGCGAAGCGGAAAAAGTGCAGCAGCTGGCAGATTATGTGATTGAACACCACTGGCCGCAGCTGCAGCAGGAGGCGGATAAGTATATTCTTTGGTTCCGTGACGTTGTCACGCGTACCGCGGAAATGATCGCCTGCTGGCAGACCGTTGGCTTTGCCCACGGGGTGATGAATACCGATAATATGTCGATTCTTGGCCTGACCATGGATTATGGTCCGTATGGCTTCCTCGATGATTTCCAGCCCGGTTTTATCTGTAACCACTCTGATTACCAGGGGCGTTACAGCTTTGATAACCAACCGGCGGTAGGGTTGTGGAACCTGCAGCGTCTGGCCCAGTCGCTCTCGCCGTTTATCAGCGCCGACGCGCTGAACGCGGCGCTGGATGACTATCAGCCTGCCTTGTTGACCACCTACGGCCGCCGCATGCGCGACAAACTCGGCTTCTATACTCAGCAAACCGGTGATAACACTCTGCTTGATGGACTGTTCAGCCTGATGGAGCGTGAAGGGAGTGACTACACTCGTACCTTCCGGATGCTGAGCCAAAGCGAGCAGCACAGCGCGGCATCGCCGCTGCGTGATGAGTTTATCGACCGCGCGGCCTTTGATAGCTGGTTTGCCGACTACCGGGCGCGGCTGCGCGATGAACAGATCGACGATAGCGAACGCCAGCAGCGGATGCAGGGCGTCAACCCGGCGGTGGTGCTACGCAACTGGCTGGCGCAGCGGGCGATAGAAAAAGCCGAAGATGGCGACATGGGCGAGCTGGAACGTCTGCATGAAGCCCTCGCGCAGCCGTTCGCCGATCGTACTGATGATTACGCCAACCGCCCGCCTGATTGGGGTAAACATCTGGAAGTGAGCTGCTCCAGCTAACCGTAAAGCCTCGCCATCGCGCGGGGTTTTATTTGGTCAAAATTAGCTTACCGGCGTGGGTCTGGCGCAGCAGATAGCGCTGACCGTCATGTTCGATCACCACGCGACCTTCCGCACCCAACAGCGTCCGGCTGCTGATTTGGCGATCGCTGGCAAGGGGATAGGGAGCATTGTCTTTCGTTTTCTCAGCTGTGGCAGTGTTATCCATACGCGTCATAGCACCAAAATAAAAATAAAAGCAACAATGATAATCATTATCAGTAATGTTAATTTTCACGGCAAGCCTTTTTTGTTGTTGCTTACCATTTCAGGTAGTTATTGCGCAGAGGATGAACGGCGAGCGGTGAAATCCCGCCGCGAGCGCGGCGGGGGGAGGGATTACAACCGTGTAGCGGTGGCAGCAGCCAGTTCAGCGAGCATTTTTTCGCTATCTTCCCAGCTCAGGCACGGGTCGGTAATCGACTGGCCCCAGATCAGCGGCTGACCGGGGATCACTTTTTGCGTCCCTTCGGCGAGGAAGCTCTCCGCCATGATCCCGGCAATGGCGGTGGAGCCCTCGCGGATCTGCTGGCAGATATTGGCGCACACTTCCAGTTGACGGCGATGCTGCTTCTGACAATTGCCATGGCTGAAGTCGACGACCAGTTGCTCAGGGAGATCGAATTCGCGTAGCGCTTCGCCGGCGGCGGCGATATCCGCAGCATGATAATTTGGCCGTTTACCGCCGCGCATAATGATATGGCCGTACGGGTTACCGCTGGTCTGGTAGATGGTCATCTGGCCCTGTTTATCCGGTGACAGGAACATATGGCTGGCGCGCGAGGCGCGTATCGCGTCGACCGCGATACGGGTGTTGCCGTCGGTTCCGTTTTTAAAACCAACCGGGCAGGAGAGCGCCGAGGCCATCTCGCGGTGGATTTGGCTTTCGGTGGTGCGCGCGCCGATGGCGCCCCAGCTAATCAGATCGGCGATAAACTGCCCGGTCACCATATCCAGGAATTCGGTGGCGGTTGGGATACCCAGCTCGTTGATCTGCAGCAGCAGACGACGCGCCAGTTCGATACCGTGATTGACCCGGTAGCTGCCGTTGAGATCGGGGTCGGAAATAAGACCTTTCCAGCCCACGACGGTGCGCGGTTTTTCGAAATAGGTGCGCATGACAATTTCCAGCTGCGGCTGGTAACGTTCGCGCATGCCCTGCAGGCGGCGCGCATATTCCAGCGCCGCTTCAGGGTCGTGAATGGAGCAGGGGCCGATAATTACCAGCAGGCGGCGGTCTTCGCCGTTGAGGATTTTTTCAATCCGCCGGCGGGAGGCGGAGACGTGGGCGGCAACCTCGGCCGACACGGGATGGCGCTGCGCCAGTTCCGCGGGCGTTACCAGGCTTTCAATGCGCGCGGTACGCAATTCGTCTGTTTTATTCATTGGGGTCTCAAAAATCTGTTTCTTCCGCGGCGAAAATGCCGGGAAGTGATGCGCATCACGATAAACCAATCCCTGCTTATTGCAAGAGCAGGGCATGATCCTGTATAGGCCACGAGCGATAGCATAAACAAATTTTCAATAATGTACTAGTGTATTAGTACATCCTGCGATTCAGCCCCATGATATCCATGATTTTGGTGGCAATTTCCTCTACCGAATAGTTGGTGCTGTTGAGGCAGGGGATCTTGTTTTTGCGGTACAACGCTTCGACTTCGGTCACTTCCATGCGGCACTGGCGCAACGAGGCGTAGCGGCTATTTTCCCGGCGCTCTTCGCGGATTGCCGCCAGTCGCTCCGGGTTAATCGTCAGGCCGAACATCTTGTGCTGCAGCGGCTTTAACGAGGCCGGGAGAACCAGATTGTCCATATCGTCGGCGATAAAAGGGTAGTTAGCGGCGCGAATACCGTATTGCATGGCCAGATACAGGCTGGTCGGCGTTTTGCCGCAGCGCGAAACGCCAAGCAGGATCACCTGCGCCTGATCGAGATTGCGCAGCGAGATGCCATCATCGTGGGCAAGCGTGTAATCGATGGCGGCGATACGCGCATCGTATTTAATCAGGTTACCGGGATTCAGGCCATGGGTGCGGTGAGCCACCGGCGTGGGATCCAGATGTAATTCTTGCTGCAGCGGGGCTACCAGCGCCTGCACGATATCCTGACAAAACCCCTCGCTTTGCAAAATAATGTCGCGAATTTCGGGGATAACGATGGAATAGAAGACCAGCGGCCGGATGCCGGTTTGTTGAAAAATGGCATCGATTTGCTCTTTAACCGCCCGGGCGCGGCTGACGTTTTCGACGAACGGCAGGGTTACGCTACTGATAGCCACCGGGAATTGCGACATTACCGCATGGCCTAAAACTTCCGCCGTAATAGCGGTACCGTCAGAAATATAAAATACGTGGCGATCTACAGCACTGTCCATTTTGACCATCCGGTATAATTATCTAAAAGCAGAGTAAATTTAAGCACAGAGTTTTAACCTTTGTCTCACTTAAAAAAATGAAACGCTATTTTTGTTTTTAATGAAATGGCAGGTCCAGTTTCTGATTTTGCCCATTATTTGTATTAAATATCAATAGAGTTCATTTTAATCATAGAGTTAGACAATTCTGGAAAACAATCCGAAAAACAGAAAATTAATTTGCTTGAACGATTCACCGTTTTTTTCAGCGGCATAAATATGTCAGGATGAATACCGTAGTCGATCGTGTGTTTTCTATAATTTGTATTAAATCACAAAAGGATTGTCTCGATGTCCAACAATGGCTCGTCACCGCTGGTGCTTTGGTATAACCAACTCGGCATGAATGATGTAGACAGAGTTGGGGGCAAAAATGCCTCCCTTGGTGAAATGATTACTAACCTGTCCGGTATGGGTGTCTCCGTACCAAACGGGTTCGCCACCACCGCTGATGCTTTCGATCAGTTCCTGGACCAAAGCGGTGTTAACCAGCGCATTTATGCACTGCTGGATGAAACCGACATTGACGACGTTTCCGCATTAGCGAAAGCGGGCGCGCAGATCCGTCAGTGGATCATCGACACCCCCTTCCAGAGCGAACTGGAAAACGCGATTCGCGAAGCTTATGACCTGCTGTCCGCCGATGACGCCGAGGCCTCGTTTGCCGTGCGCTCTTCCGCGACGGCGGAAGATATGCCGGATGCTTCCTTCGCCGGTCAGCAAGAGACATTCCTCAACGTGCAGGGCTTTGACGCCGTGCTCGTTGCCGTGAAGCACGTATTCGCTTCACTGTTTAACGATCGCGCGATCTCCTATCGCGTGCATCAGGGTTACGATCACCGCGGCGTGGCGCTATCTGCCGGGGTGCAGAGGATGGTGCGCTCCGACCTGGCCTCCTCCGGCGTGATGTTCTCCATCGATACCGAGTCCGGTTTCGACCAGGTGGTGTTTATCACCTCGGCGTGGGGGCTCGGCGAGATGGTGGTGCAGGGCGCGGTGAACCCCGACGAATTTTACGTCCATAAACCGACCCTGGCGGCTAATCGCCCGGCTATCGTGCGCCGTACCATGGGGTCGAAAAAAATTCGCATGGTATACGCGCCGACTCAGGAACACGGCAAGCAGGTGCGCATCGAAGATGTGCCGCAGGCGCAGCGCGATGTTTTCTCGTTAACCAACGAGGAAGTGGAAGAGCTGGCGAAGCAGGCGGTGCAGATCGAGAAGCACTACGGTCGTCCGATGGATATCGAGTGGGCGAAAGATGGCCATACCGGTAAGCTGTTTATCGTCCAGGCGCGCCCGGAAACCGTCCGTTCGCGCGGTCAGGTGATGGAGCGTTATACGCTGCATGCCCAGGGGCAGATCATTGCCGAAGGTCGAGCTATCGGCCACCGTATCGGCGCCGGCCCGGTCAAGGTTATCCACGATATCAGTGAGATGAACCGCATTGAGCCTGGCGACGTGCTGGTCACCGACATGACCGACCCGGATTGGGAACCGATCATGAAGAAAGCCTCGGCAATCGTCACCAACCGCGGCGGGCGTACCTGCCACGCGGCGATTATCGCCCGTGAGCTGGGCATCCCGGCGGTGGTCGGCTGCGGCGATGCGACCGATCGCATCCAGGAAAACCAGAATGTCACCGTTTCCTGCGCTGAAGGCGACACCGGCTATGTCTACGCAGAGCTACTGGACTTCAGCGTGAAGAGCTCAAGCGTTGGCGAGATGCCGAATCTGCCGCTGAAAGTGATGATGAACGTCGGCAACCCGGATCGCGCCTTTGACTTCGCCTGCCTGCCGAATGAAGGCGTGGGCCTGGCGCGTCTGGAATTCATCATCAACCGCATGATTGGCGTTCACCCGCGTGCGCTGTTGGAGTTTGACGACCAGGAGCCGGGCCTGCAGAACGAAATCCGCGAGCTGATGAAAGGCTACGACTCACCGAGAGAGTTCTACGTTGGCCGCCTGACCGAAGGGATCGCTACCCTTGGCGCCGCCTTCTACCCGAAACGGGTGATAGTGCGTTTGTCCGACTTCAAATCTAACGAGTACGCCAACCTGGTGGGTGGCGAGCGTTACGAGCCGGAAGAAGAGAACCCGATGCTCGGATTCCGCGGCGCCGGACGCTACGTTTCAGAAAGCTTCCGCGATTGCTTCGCGCTGGAGTGTGAAGCCATGAAACGCGTGCGTAACGACATGGGCCTGACCAACGTGGAAGTGATGGTGCCATTCGTACGTACCGTGGCGCAGGCGAAAGCGGTGGTCGAAGAGCTGGAACGTCAGGGACTGAAGCGCGGCGAGAACGGGTTGAAGATCATCATGATGTGCGAAATCCCGTCGAACGCGCTGCTGGCGGAGCAGTTCCTCGAGTACTTCGATGGCTTCTCGATTGGCTCGAACGACATGACGCAGCTGGCGCTGGGCCTCGATCGCGACTCCGGCGTCGTGTCTGAGCTGTTTGATGAACGCAACGACGCGGTGAAAGCGCTGCTGTCGATGGCCATCCGCGCGGCGAAAAAACAGGGCAAATACGTGGGCATCTGCGGCCAGGGGCCGTCCGACCACGAAGACTTTGCCGCCTGGCTGATGGAAGAGGGGATCGATAGCCTGTCCCTGAACCCGGATACCGTGGTGCAAACCTGGTTAGGTCTGGCTGAACTGAATAAATAAGTTCAACGCGGATAGCCCAATCCCTGGCAGAGATGCCGGGGATTTTTTTTGCCTTCAGCAATGTTTCGCGATGGTTGGTTTTGACGTAAAAAAAAGCCCATCGTGGGAGATGGGCAAAGACTACACACAGCAATTCGTTGTTTCACTCAGGGGATTTCCATGCTTATAAATCAATATCTTGATCTATAACCGTGGGCTAATAGTAGGCATCAGGGCTGTTGGCGTCGATCGGATTCTTCTCAATAGTTAAATCAGTGTGAAGAATATGAGAGGTAAATATCGAGCTGGAACATGAATATGCCGGAAGTGGCGGGGGATTGATAAATTTAGCTTAAGTTTAAGGCGGGTTTCCCCGCCTTTCGGTTACTTTTCGCTTTTGTTATGGCTGGCATTAAGCTCGGCGAGCTCCGCCAGAACCAGATCCGGGTCCAGCGGCGGTGGCGGCACTTCCTGCACCCAGGCGTCGTAAAGACGCCAGGAGACGGCCAGCAGCACCGGACCGATAAACAGGCCAATCATCCCGAAGGCGATCAGGCCGCCGATAACGCCGGAGAGGATCAGAATCATCGGCAGGTCGGCGCCCATGCGAATCAGTACCGGGCGAATCACGTTATCCATCGTACCCACCACGCAGCTCCACACCAGCAGCACCGTGCCCCAGGTCGTATCGCCGGTCCAGTATAGCCAGATAATTGAGGGGACCAGCACGATAAGCGGCCCCAGCTGTACCAGACAGGTGAAAATCATCACCACGGTCAACAGCGCGGCATAAGGCACGCCGCTTATCGCCAGCCCGATACCGCCGAGCACCGCCTGCGCCAGCGCGGTGACAACCACGCCCAGCGCTACGGCGCGTACCGCCTGTCCGGCGAGGACCACCGCGGCATCGCCACGCTTCGAGGCCAGACGGGTTGCGAAGTAGCGGAAACCATAGGCGACGCGCTCGCCGCGCCAGTAAAGCAGGGCGCTGAACAACAGCATCAGTCCGCAGTAAACCAGAAGTTTACCAATGTGCGCCGCCTGGCCGACAAACCAGGTGGTGGTGGCGCCAATATAAGGGCGAACCTTAGCCATAATCGCCGCGCCGCCCATCTCCAGCAGGCTATGCCAGGCGGAATAGAGTTTATCGCCGATCAGCGGAATCGAGTTCAGCCAGGCGAAATCCGGCAGCGTTACCTGGCCGGTGCTGACGATTTTGATCAGCGGGGCGCTATTATCGACCAGGCTATTCACCAATAAGGCGATAGGAATAACGAACAGTAAAAACAGCAGCAGCGTCATCACCAGCACCGCCAGCGAGCGCTTGCCAAACAGCAGCTTTTGCAGACGCAGCAGCACCGGCCAGGTGGCGATGACCACGGTACCGGCCCAGGCAAAAGAGAGAATAAATGGTTGCACAACCCACAGGCAGGAAATAATTATCAGGGACAAAAACAGCACCGACAGCAGAATTTGCGGTATGTCCCGGGGCTGATGTTGGTTAATCATAGAGAAAATTTACCTTTCCAGTCGCGTCTCAATGCTGACGCAGCGTAATTCCATGTACAGATAATAATATCAATAATTTCGCGCGCCTGATTTTGCCCGTAAATCTCGTGGGCGGATATGAAAAAAATGTGATAAAAAGTTGAGTGCGCCACGCAAACGTTTAATTTGCGCATTATTACATCTTCTAAACACAACATATTCAGGCAGGGTCAAGCGTCATGATCCCACAGATTTCTCAAGCGCCGGGCGTCGTTCAGCTGGTGCTGAATTTTTTGCAAGTACTGGAGCAACAAGGTTTCACCGGCGATACCGCCACCAGCTATGCCGACCGGCTCACCATGGCGACCGATAACAGCGTCTATCAGCTGTTGCCGGACGCCATTCTGTTTCCCCGTTCCACCGCAGACGTCGCTTTACTGGCGCGGCTGGCGGCGGAGCCACGCTTTAAATCGCTGATTTTTACCCCACGCGGCGGTGGTACCGGCACCAATGGTCAAGCGCTGAACGCGGGGATTATCGTCGATATGTCGCGCTATATGAACCGTATTATCGAAATCAACCCCGAAGAGGGATGGGTGCGGGTCGAAGCCGGGGTAATCAAAGACCAGCTTAACCAGTTTCTTAAGCCCTACGGCTATTTCTTTGCCCCTGAACTGTCGACCAGTAACCGCGCGACGCTCGGCGGTATGATCAATACCGATGCCTCCGGACAGGGGTCATTGGTCTACGGTAAAACCTCCGATCATGTGCTTGGGGTGCGATCGGTGCTCATGGGCGGCGATATCCTTGATACCTTACCCATTCCCGCCGCGCTGGCGGAAACGCTGGGGCGCGAGCAGTCAGCGATTGGCCGCATCTACCGTACCGTCTATCAGCGCTGCAAAGCGCAGCGTCAGCTGATCATCGATAAATTCCCAAAACTGAACCGCTTCCTGACCGGCTACGATTTGCGTCACGTGTTCAATGATGAGATGAGCGAGTTCGACCTGACGCGCATTCTGACCGGCTCAGAAGGCACGCTGGCATTTATCACCGAAGCGCGGCTCGATATTACGCGTCTGCCGAAGGTACGCCGGTTGGTCAACGTCAAATATGACTCTTTTGATTCGGCGCTGCGTAACGCCCCCTTCATGGTTGAAGCAAAGGCGCTGTCGGTGGAGACCGTCGATTCGAAGGTCCTTAATCTGGCGCGCGAAGATATCGTCTGGCACTCGGTGAGCGAACTGATCGCTGATGTGCCGGAAAAAGAGATGCTGGGGCTCAATATTGTTGAGTTTGCCGGTGATGATGCTGAATTAATAGACAGCCAGGTAACCACCCTGTGTCAGCGTCTTGATGAGCTGATGGCGCAGGGCGCCGCCGGGGTGATTGGCTGGCAGGTCTGTCATGAACTCGATGGTGTCGAGCGCATCTATGCCATGCGTAAAAAGGCGGTAGGTCTACTGGGCAATGCTAAAGGCGCCGCGAAACCGATTCCTTTTGCAGAAGATACCTGCGTGCCACCGGAGCATCTGGCGGATTACATTACCGAGTTTCGTGCTTTACTCGACGGACATGGTCTGAGCTACGGCATGTTTGGACACGTCGACGCCGGCGTGCTGCACGTTCGTCCGGCGTTGGACATGTGCGATCCGCAACAGGAGGTGCTGATGAAACAGATCTCCGACGAGGTGGTAGCGTTGACGGCCAAATATGGCGGTCTGCTGTGGGGCGAACACGGTAAAGGTTTCCGCGCCGAGTACAGTCCGGCCTTCTTTGGCGAGGAGTTATATAGCGAACTGCGTAAAGTGAAAGCCGCTTTTGATCCTGATAACCGATTGAATCCGGGGAAAATTTGCCCGCCTGAAGGCGTTGACGCGCCGATGATGAAAGTCGATGCGGTGAAACGCGGCACCTACGATCGCCAAATTCCCATCGCCGTGCGTAGCGCCTGGCGCGGCGCGATGGAGTGTAACGGCAACGGTCTGTGCTTTAACTTCGATGTAAAAAGCCCGATGTGTCCGTCAATGAAGGTCAGCAATCAGCGCATCCATTCGCCGAAAGGCCGCGCGACGCTGGTGCGCGAATGGTTACGCCTGCTGGCCGACCGTGGGATAGACCCGAACAAACTGGAGCAAGAACTCCCGGAAAAAGGTGTAAGCCTGCGCGCCTTGATCGAGCGTACCCGCAACAGCTGGCATGCGCGTAAAGGCGAATATGATTTCTCACATGAAGTGAAAGAGGCCATGTCCGGCTGTCTGGCCTGTAAGGCCTGTTCAACCCAGTGTCCGATTAAGATTGACGTGCCGGAATTCCGCTCCCGCTTCCTGCAGCTTTATCACAGCCGCTACCTGCGTCCGGTACGCGACCATCTGGTCGCGACGGTCGAGTCCTACGCGCCGCTGATGGCCCAGGCGCCGAAAACATTCAACTTCTTTATCAATCAGCCGTGGATGCGCAAGCTGTCGGAAAAACATATCGGCATGGTCGATCTACCGTTGCTCTCCGTGCCGTCGCTCAAGCAGCAGCTGGCAGGCCATCGTTCCGCCAATACCACGCTTGAGGATCTGGAGGCGATGAGCGTCGAACAGCGTGCGAAGAAGGTGCTGGTGGTACAGGATCCGTTTACCAGCTATTACGAAGCGCAGGTGGTGGCTGACTTTGTCCGCCTGATTGAAAAAGTTGGCTATCAGCCGGTGCTGTTGCCGTTCTCGCCGAACGGTAAAGCGCAGCATATCAAGGGGTTCCTGACGCGCTTTGCGCGTACCGCGCAGAAAACCGCTGATTTTCTCAACCGCGTAGCGCGGCTGGATATACCGATGGTTGGCGTCGACCCCGCGCTGGTGCTCTGCTATCGCGATGAATATAACCAGACGCTGGGCGATAAACGCGGCGATTTTCGCGTGATGCTGGCGCATGAGTGGCTGACCCAGGCGATAGCGCCATCGGCCGGTCAGGACAATAGCGGCGAACCCTGGTATCTGTTTGGCCACTGTACGGAAGTGACGGCGCTACCGGCCGCGCCCAAACAGTGGGCGGAGATATTTGCCCGTTTTGGGGCGAAAATGGAGTACATCAGTACGGGTTGCTGCGGTATGGCCGGTACCTATGGTCATGAAGTGAAAAACCATGCCAACTCGTTGGCGATTTACGCGCTTTCCTGGCAGCAGGCGATGGCGCGTTTACCGCGCAGCCGCTGTCTGGCTACCGGTTATTCCTGCCGCAGTCAGGTGAAGCGTATCGAAGGCAGCGGAGTGCGTCACCCGCTGCAGGCTCTGCTGGAGATTATCGGATGATTTGGAAACGTCAGGCTTCGCTAGCGCAGCTTAACGCGATGGGCGAGGGGAACATGGTTGGCCTGCTGGATATTCACTTTGTGGCCATCAGCGATAACGCTATTGAAGCGACAATGCCGGTGGATCACCGCACACATCAGCCATTTGGCCTGCTCCACGGCGGCGCATCGGTGGTTCTTGCTGAAACGCTGGGTTCGGTCGCGGGCTATCTGTGTACCGAAGGGGAACAGAAAGTGGTCGGCCTGGAAGTGAATGCCAACCATATTCGTTCGGTACGCAGCGGGCGGGTGCGTGGGGTTTGTACCGCGCTACATGTGGGGTCGCGCCATCAGGTGTGGCAAATCGATATCTCCGATGAGCAGGGGCGTTTGTGCTGCTCATCACGACTGACCACCGCCGTGGTGTAACGGTCGGCAGAATAATTTAAGGGGATGCGCTTGCATCCCCTTCTTGTTTATTGCGTTTCGTCCTTAATGACCTCGCTGGCACCGTTTCTCTGCACCGAGGCGATGCCCTTTTTGGCAGCATCTTTCGATGAATACATCTCACTGGTGGCGATGGTCTCATGGTTGTCCGCCTTCAGCAGAAAATACCATGGCTGCGAGACGTTCTTGTCTGATTTTTTCAGTACGTAATATCCCATCTTTCACTCCTTTTCGCGGTTAACGAGCACTGAATAATCTGTAGACCAAGGTTAACGCGACGGCAAGCAATCATCTAATAAATATATATTTGTTAAATCATTCGTTGTAATTATGCTACTATTTTAATTACGAAATACTTTCACGGTAACAAAGAGGACGGAGTTAACCATGGGTATCATTTCCTGGATCATTTTTGGTCTGATCGCTGGTATTTTGGCTAAGTGGATTATGCCGGGCAAAGACGGCGGTGGATTTATTGTCACCGTGATCCTCGGTATTATCGGTGCGGTAGTCGGTGGCTGGATCAGTACGTTATTCGGCTTTGGCAAGGTTGACGGTTTTAACTTCGGCAGCTTTGTCGTGGCGGTAATTGGCGCACTTGTTGTGCTGTTTATCTACCGTAAAGTGAAGAGCTAATACGCCGGGCGCATATTCACTCTGAAGCAGCAAGCCGCCGTTAACCACGGCGGTTTTTTTATGCCCGCGACAGACGCCCGCAAACAAAAAAAGCCCGCTGGATACCCGCGGGCGAACCCATTTTGGCAAATTTTTTTCGGCTGCCTCCTGACAAAGGGCGTAAACTCCGTTTTGCAGGATGGTAAGGCGCAGCCTGACTGCTTCCCGGCTGGAGAAGCAGTCAGATAATTTTATGTCTAATTCCGGGGTAACATAAGCTGACAAAAACAGTAGGGGGACGGTTACTCCAGCAATACGCTCATCACCAGCAGCACTACCATGCACATCGACATAATACTGATATCAATCATCCTGTACGACACTCGCTCCCGTAAACCATAATCCGACTTTGCGCCGGTAAACATTTACAAACGACGCGAATTGTACATGAGTAAACGCTGCCTAAACCAACCCTGTTTTTAAGAATTAACCGATCACATCACAAAATTGAATCGTTCTATTAGTCGCCAGCTGCGCCGATTGGCGCTTTGGCGAAAATCTGTAGCCGGGCTTCGGAATTGTAAAATGGAATCAGCAGAAAAGCTAAACCCGCGCCACCGGTTGCATACTGCACTGCCAGATCGGCGCTGTGGGTGATAAATATTTGATGTCCGCCCCAACTACAACCCACGCTCATATCCGGAGTACAGTTTTTCCATTTGCTAAGTAACTCGCCACTTTTCGTCAGATATAAATACTTCGTATCCGAACCCGATGGCGGCGTCGCGGATTCGGCTAACAAGGCGAACGTTTGAGTACTTACTACTTTTCCTTGCTCGTCTAACGATGAAGCCTGCAGCGTGGCGGTGGGGAAATTGAAACGTAATTCAATGGCTGCGGCATTTTTATCACTGACGTAAAAAACCTGCGTTAAATTATCCGCACCCCAATATTTTCCGCCGCTGGGTTGCAGCGGTTTGATCTTAAATCGATATACGTTCTGCGTGCGTATATCCTGGCGCTGGGAGTACTCGGCATTGTATTGCGCGCTTTGCGGCGCGTTAACCGAGCAGCCGGTAAGTAACCCCATTAATAGTAGTGCTGTAAATTTGCGCATCCTTTTTCCCGGCGATCGTTCATCTACTGGTGCCGGTTGATTATGCCCGTTATGACCAACGATAAAAAACACAGAACGCTACCAAAGCAGGTAGGTTTTTGCGCTCTGCACAATCTGCCACACCGCTAAAATAAGCTGTGCCATGCTTGTTATCGGATGCTGGAATAGAGAGGAAGAGATGACGATTACGCTATGCAAAGCTTGTGGTACCTCATATGAATTTAGCGAAAACCCTCCGCAACATTGCCCGATATGCGAAGACGAACGGCAATTTGTTCCGGTGGGCGGCCAGCAGTGGATTGCATTAAATAAGCTCACCGCATCGCACAGCAATAAGTGGCAACAGCATAACAGCGCGCTTTTTAGCATTCGCACTATTCCTGGCTTTGCCATTAATCAGCGGGCATTTCTGCTACGTACGCCGCAGGGTAATATTCTATGGGACTGCATCGCCAACCTTGATGAGGCGACAAAAACGCTGGTTTCCGCGCTGGGTGGGCTGAAAGCCATCGCTATCTCACATCCGCATTACTACAGTTGTATGCAGGATTGGGCGGCGGAGTTCAAGGCGCCAATCTATTTGCATGGGGATGACCGCCAGTGGGTCATGCGAGACAGCCCGTGGATTACCTTTTGGGAGGGCGATAGCCTGCAACTGACGGCCGATGCCAGTCTGATTCGCCTGGGTGGGCATTTTGCTGGTGGCTGCGTCCTGCACTGGGCGCAGGGCGACGGCCTGCTATTATCCGGCGATATTGTCCAGGTGGCGCCCGGAGCAAACGCCGTTTCTTTCATGTGGAGCTATCCCAATATGCTACCGCTGCCGGCATCAACGGTCACGGATATCATTCATCGGCTGGCGGACGTGAAATTCAGCCAAATCTACGGCGCGTTTGAGGGGCGGGAGATTCTGAATAACGCCGGGGAGATCGTCCGTCGCAGCGGGGAAAAGTATGTTGCTTGTTTGACTAAGTGAATATAACTCTCTGTTTGCGCATATCGTCTTCATGGCTGCTTTCTTGCCTTTCTGTACTCATCTTAGGCGTTTTCACCCTGACGAAAAGTGCCATTTCCGGTCTCTATCGCATAAATCGGTATTTTCGATACATCTTTTCCATTGCCGCTTCGCCTGCGCTCTTATTCTCAATAACTTATTATTTATCAATCTATTAAATATAAGAATTGCTTCCTGATAACCCCTTCACCAGGGTCTATGCTTATAGAAAAGCGCAGAAACGGGCGAAATGGCCGAATACCCCTGCTCCGGCAGGGTTGAAGTGATAATCATTATCACTAACATGAGGGTATGGCCCGATGGCGGCACTCGATGAGGTAGAGCGATGGAACTACAAACAAACACCTTTAATCCTGACGATTTCAACTGGCAGGGGCTAACGATGACCCCCGCTGCGGCGGCCCATATTCGCGATCTGATGCACAAACAGCCGGACAAACAGGGACTGCGCCTGGGGATTAAAACCAGCGGCTGCGCCGGTTTTGGCTACGTGCTGGAAATGATTGCCGAGCCGGCGGACGACGATCTGCTGTTTGAACGCGACGGTGCCAAGCTGTTTGCGCCGCTGCAGGCGATGCCGTTCATTGACGGTACCGAACTGGATTATGTTCGCGAAGGCTTAAATGAAATATTCAAGTTTCATAACCCGAAAGCGCAGCACGAATGCGGCTGCGGCGAAAGCTTCGGGGTTCAGGCGGAGTAACTATGTCTCGAAATACTGAAGCAACTGACGATGTCAAAAGCTGGACCGGCGGCCCGCTCAACTATAAAGAAGGCTTTTTTACCCAGCTACAAACCGATGAGCTGGCCAAAGGCATTAATGAAGAGGTGGTACGCGCGATTTCCGCTCGCCGTAATGAACCGGAGTGGATGCTCGAATTTCGTCTCAACGCCTTTAAGGCCTGGCAGGAGATGGAGGAGCCGCACTGGCTGAAAGCGCATTACGATAAGCTTAATTATCAGGATTATAGCTACTACTCGGCGCCATCCTGCGGCAACTGCGACGAGACCTGCGCCTCGGAGCCCGGCGCGGTGCAACAGACCGGGGCAAACACCTTCCTGACAAATGAAGTCGAGGAAGCCTTTAACCTGCTCGGGGTACCGGTACGCGAAGGCAAAGAAGTCGCGGTGGACGCCATTTTCGACTCGGTATCGGTGGCAACCACCTATCGCGAGAAGCTGGCGGAGCAGGGGATCATCTTCTGCTCCTTTGGCGAAGCGATTCACGATCATCCGGAACTGGTGAAAAAGTATCTCGGTACCGTAGTGCCGGGCAACGACAACTTCTTCGCTGCGCTGAACGCCGCGGTCGCTTCCGATGGCACCTTTATCTACGTGCCGAAAGGCGTGCGCTGTCCGATGGAGCTGTCGACCTATTTCCGCATCAACGCCGAGAAAACCGGCCAGTTTGAACGTACGATTCTGGTCGCCGACGAGGGTAGCTACGTGAGCTATATCGAAGGCTGCTCGGCGCCGGTACGCGACAGCTATCAGCTGCATGCGGCGGTGGTTGAAGTCATCATTCATAAAGATGCGGAAGTGAAGTACTCCACCGTGCAGAACTGGTTCCCCGGCGACAACAATACCGGCGGCATCCTTAACTTCGTCACCAAGCGCGCGCTGTGCGAAGGCGAAAACAGCAAGATGTCGTGGACCCAGTCGGAAACCGGCTCGGCCATTACCTGGAAATACCCGAGCTGCATTCTGCGCGGCGATAACTCGATCGGCGAATTCTTCTCGGTGGCGCTGACCAGCGGCCATCAGCAGGCGGATACCGGGACCAAAATGATTCATATCGGCAAGAACACCCGTTCGACCATTATCTCGAAAGGGATCTCCGCCGGCCACAGCCAGAATAGCTATCGCGGGCTGGTCAAAATTATGCCGACCGCGACGAACGCCCGGAACTTCACCCAGTGCGATTCGATGCTGATCGGCCCGGACTGCGGGGCGCATACCTTCCCGTACGTCGAATGCCGCAATAACAGCGCTCAGTTGGAACACGAAGCCACCACCTCGCGGATTGGCGAAGACCAGCTGTTTTACTGCCTGCAGCGGGGTATTAGTGAAGATGATGCGATCTCAATGATCGTCAATGGATTCTGTAAAGACGTGTTCTCAGAATTGCCGCTGGAGTTCGCCGTCGAAGCGCAAAAATTGCTGGCTATTAGCCTTGAACATAGCGTCGGCTGATAATTAAGGAAAAAAGATGTTAAGTATTAAAGATTTGCAAGTCGCCGTAGAAGACAAAGAGATCCTGCGCGGGCTGAACCTTGAGGTGCGCCCCGGCGAAGTCCACGCGATCATGGGCCCTAACGGCTCAGGGAAAAGTACGCTCTCGGCTACCCTCGCCGGACGGGAGGATTACGAAGTCACCGGCGGCAGCGTCGAGTTTAAGGGAAAAGACCTGCTCGAACTCGCCCCGGAGGATCGCGCCGGGGAGGGCATTTTTATGGCTTTTCAGTATCCGGTGGAAATTCCAGGCGTCAGTAATCAGTTTTTCCTGCAAACCGCGCTCAACGCCGTACGCGCCTATCGCGGCCTGGAGGCGCTGGATCGTTTCGATTTCCAGGATTTAATGGAAGAGAAGATCAAACTGTTGAAGATGCCGGAAGATCTGCTAACTCGTTCGGTGAACGTCGGTTTCTCCGGCGGCGAGAAAAAACGCAACGATATTCTGCAAATGGCGGTGCTTGAGCCCGAGCTGTGTATCCTCGATGAATCGGATTCCGGGCTGGATATTGATGCCCTGAAGATTGTCTCGGAGGGGGTTAACTCACTGCGTGACGGCAAACGCGCCTTTATTATCGTCACCCACTATCAGCGTATCCTTGATTACATCAAACCGGATTATGTCCACGTGCTGTATCAGGGGCGAATCGTCAAGTCGGGCGATTTCACTCTGGTTAAACAACTGGAGGAGCAGGGCTATGGCTGGCTTACCGAACAGCAGTAACGCGCTGCAGCAGTGGCATCATCTGTTTGAAGCACAGGGCGAAGAACGCACGCCGCAGGCCAATCAGCATTTGCAACAGCTGTTGCGCTTGGGGTTGCCGACGCGCAAACATGAAAACTGGAAATACACACCGCTGGACGCGCTGCTTAGCGGCACGTTTGTTGCGACTCCAGCTACACTCAGCGTGGCGCAGCGCGACGCGCTGGCGCTCAACCTCGACGCCTGGCGGATGGTGTTTATTGATGGCCGCTTCAGCCCGGCGCTCAGCGACGATCTCACCGCTAGCGGTTTTGACGTTAGCGTTGATAACCAGCGCCAGCATCTGCCGGACGCGGTACAGCCGGAAGTGTTTCTTCATCTCACCGAAAGTCTGGCGCAGACGGTAACCCGCATCGATGTGAAGCGCAATCAGCGCCCGGAGAAACCGCTGCTGCTGATGCATATTACCAGCGGACTGGCAGGCGACGAGCTTAATACCGCTCACTATCGCCATCATCTGGCGCTGGAGAGCGGGGCGCAGGCGACCATCATCGAACACTATATTAGCCTTGATGAGCAGCGGCATTTCACCGGCGGACGCCTGACGATGTCTGTCGCCGACAACGCCCATCTGCAGCATATCAAGCTGGCGTTTGAAAATGGGCAAAGCTACCACTTCGCCCATAACGATCTGCTGCTTGGCCGCGATGCTTCGGCATTCAGCAGCAGCTTCCTGCTGGGCGGCGCGGTGTTACGACACCATACCAGTACCCGTCTGGCCGGTGAAAACAGCAATCTGCGCATTAACTCGCTGGCGATGCCGGTGAAAAACGAGGTCTGCGACAGCCGTACCTGGCTCGATCACCGCGTTGGCTACTGCAACAGCCGTCAACTACACAAAACCATCGTCAGCGATAAGGGGCGGGCGGTATTTAATGGCCTGATTAACGTCGCGAAACACGCGCTGAAAACCGATGGTCAGATGACCAATAACAATCTGTTGTTGGGAAGGCTGGCGGAAGTCGATACCAAACCGCAGCTGGAAATTTACGCGGACGACGTCAAATGCAGCCACGGCGCCACCGTCGGTCGTATTGATGACGAACAGCTGTTCTATCTGCGCTCGCGCGGCATCGAACAACAGGCGGCGCAGCAGATGATCCTTTACGCCTTCGCCGCCGAACTTACTGAAGCCATTAGCGATGACGCGCTGAAACAACAGGTGTTGGCGCGCATTGGCAAGCGCCTGCCGGGAGGGGATGCATGACATTTTCAGTAGAACGCCTGCGCGCCGATTTCCCGGTGTTGAGCCGCGAGGTTAACGGCCAACCATTGGTTTATCTCGATAGCGCCGCCAGCGCGCAGAAACCGGAAGCGGTGATTAACGCCGAAGCCGAGTTTTATCGCCATGGTTACGCTGCCGTCCATCGTGGTATCCATACCCTGAGCGCCGAAGCGACGGCGCGGATGGAGCAGGTACGCCAGCAGGCGGCCGCTTTTCTTAATGCCCGTTCGCCGGAAGAGCTGGTGTTCGTACGGGGTACCACCGAAGGCATCAATCTGGTAGCCAATAGCTGGGGCGGGGCTAACGTCGGGGCCGGCGATAATATTATCGTCAGCGAAATGGAACACCACGCCAATATCGTACCGTGGCAGATGCTCTGTGCCCGCGTCGGCGCCGAGCTAAGAGTGATCCCGCTCAACCAGGACGGTACTTTACAACTCGATGTTATTCCCGGTCTATTTGACGACCGCACCCGGCTGCTGGCGATAACCCAGGTGTCGAACGTACTGGGGACAGAAAACCCGCTATCGGCGCTGATCCCGCTGGCGCATCAGCATGGCGCGAAGGTGCTGGTGGATGGCGCGCAGGCGGTGATGCATCACCCGGTGGATGTGCAGGCGCTGGATTGCGATTTTTACGTCTTCTCGGCGCATAAGCTGTACGGGCCGACCGGTATCGGCGTGCTGTACGCCAAAGAATCGTTGTTACAGGAGATGCCGCCGTGGGAAGGCGGCGGGTCGATGATTGCAACCGTCAGCCTGAGGGATGGCACCACCTGGGCGAAAGCGCCGTGGCGCTTTGAAGCCGGCACGCCGAATACCGGTGGAATTATTGGCCTCGGCGCCGCGTTGGACTACGTCAGCGAGATTGGGCTTGAGCAGATCGGCGAATATGAGCAGACGCTGATGCGCTATGCCTTGCAGGAGCTGAAAAAGGTGCCGGATTTGACGCTTTACGGCCCGCAACATCGTTTGGGCGTCATCGCTTTTAACCTCGGGAAACATCATGCCTACGATGTCGGCAGTTTTCTCGATAACTACGGTATCGCGGTGCGTACCGGACACCATTGCGCGATGCCGCTGATGGCGTTCTATCAGGTTCCGGCGATGTGCCGGGCGTCGCTGGCGATGTACAATACGATGGAAGAGGTGGATCGGCTGGTGGCCGGGCTGCAGCGGATCCACAAATTACTGGGTTAAAGGACGCGACTATGGCGGCATTACCAGACAAAGACAAATTGCTGCGCAACTTTTCTCGCTGCGCTAACTGGGAAGAGAAGTATCTCTACATCATTGAACTCGGCCAGCGCCTGGCGCCGCTCAGCGCGGAAGAACACATCGCGCAGAATATTATTCAGGGCTGCCAAAGCCAGGTGTGGATCGTGATGGAGCAGGAGCCATCCGGCGTGATTACCCTACGCGGCGATAGCGATGCGGCCATCGTCAAAGGGCTGATTGCGGTAGTATTCATCCTTTATGACCGCATGACCGCGCAGGATATTAGCGAATTCGATGTACGCCCGTGGTTTGAAAAAATGGCGTTGACCCAACATCTTACCCCCTCCCGCTCGCAGGGCCTTGAAGCGATGATCCGCGCAATTCGCGCGAAAGCCGCAAATCTTAGCTAGAATAAACAGGTAGATTTCATTCTGTTACGTGCGACGAAGGCGAACGCTTTCGTCGCCGCGCAGATCCTGGCGTTTTATCAGCGAAAGAAGGAATCTCAGTATGAAACGCGCGTCTCTCATCGCAATGACCCTTCTCGCAGCTCTGAGCGCGCAGCACGGCGCCTGGGCTGTCGATTATCCGCTTCCCCCAGCCAACAGCCGTTTGATTGGCCAAAACCAATACTGGACGGTACAGGAAGGGGATCGCAACCTGCAGGCTATCGCCCGCCATTTCGACACGGCGGCGATGCTGATTCTTGAAGCCAACGATACGATTGCGCCGGTGCAGCCGAAGCCGGGCACACGGGTCTTAATCCCATCGCAGATGCTGCTGCCGGATGTCCCGCGTGAAGGCATTGTCGTCAACCTGGCCGAGCTGCGGCTGTACTATTTCCCGCCGGGGCAAAATCAGGTGCAGGTTTATCCGCTCGGCATTGGCCAGTTGGGGCTGGAAACGCCAGAGATGACCACCCGCGTCGGGCAGAAAATCCCTAACCCGACCTGGACGCCGACTGCCGGTATTCGCGCGCGCTCGCTGGAGAAGGGCATTAAGCTGCCGCCGGTGATCCCCGCCGGGCCCAATAACCCATTAGGCCGCTACGCGCTGCGACTGGCCTACGGTAACGGCGAGTATCTGATCCACGGCACTAATGCGCCTGATAGCGTCGGGCTACGGGTGAGTTCCGGCTGTATGCGAATGAACGCTGACGACATCAAGGCGCTGTTCAGCCAGGTGCGCGCCGGCACGCCGGTACGGATTATCAATCAGCCGGTGAAGTTCGCGGTAGAACCCGATGGTAAACGCTATGTAGAGGTCCACAGGCCGCTTTCGCAAACTGAAGGGGAAAATACCCGGACAATCTCTTACACGCTTCCTGCCGCGTTTCACGCCTTTTCTGACGATAAAGCGGTGGATGACCTGCAACTGAAAAAAGCGCTGTCGCGAAGAGCGGGCTATCCGGTGGTGGTTTCTGAAGGGGCGGGCAGCGCGACGACCGAGCTGTCGGCACAGAACAGCCAGCAGAATGACACTAAACTGACGCAGTAGGGTAAAACAACAGGCAAAAAAAATGGCGCACAATGTGCGCCATTTTTATTACCAGAACTCTTACTTACGGTAAGAGTGAGCCTGGTTGTCCAGACGCTGGTTAGCGCGAGCTGCGTCGTCTTTAGCAGCCTGAACGTCAGAACGCATTGCGTTCACGTCGTTGCTCAGCTGGTCAACTTTAGCGTTCAGAGTCTGAACGTCAGAAGACAGCTGATCGATTTTAGCATTGCTGGAGCAACCAGCCAGCAGAGTAGAACCCAGGATTACCGCGCCCAGTACCAGTTTAGTACGATTCATTATTAATACCCTCTAGATTGAGTTAATCTCCATGTAGCGTTACAAGTATTACACAAACTTTTTTGGGATGAGAATATTTTTTTTACCCGAATGCACTTATTTTTGATCGTTCGCTCAAAGAAGCATCGAATTCGTAGATCTAGTTTAAAAAGCGCTGTGAAAACAGAAGGCTTCCATCGGATTCATCTTAGATAATCTCTTATTAAATAGTAAAATCCGATTTGCATTTTTATTAAGAACAGCTAGTGAATGAATAAAAAAAAGCGCCCCGACTGGAGCGCTTTAAAAAAAGATAAAATAACCTGTAAATTATTACAGCACGTGCACGGAGGCTGTGTTAGTGGTGCCGCTTGGAACCAGCGCGCCGGAAACCATCACAACCACGTCGCCTTTACGCGCCAGACCGCTCTGCAGCGCCAGCTCTTTACCCAGGTGGTAGAAATCATCAGTAGAGGCGATCTCTTTCACCAGCTGCGGTACTACGCCTTTGCTCAGGACTAACTGACGGGCGGTGGTTTCGTTGGTGGTCAACGCAAGGATAGTGGCGTCCGGGAAGTATTTACGCACGGCGCGTGCGGATTTACCGCCCTGGGTGGCAACGACGATCAGCGGCGCTTCCAGTTTCTCAGCGGTTTCAACTGCGCCGCGGCAAACCGCTTCGGTGATGCGCAGTTTACGGTTGTCGTTGTTGTAATCCAGACGGCTGGTCATCACGCGGTCGGTACGCTCGCAGATGGTCGCCATAATGGTAACGGCTTCCAGCGGGTATTTACCTTTCGCGGATTCGCCGGACAGCATTACGGCGTCGGTGCCGTCGAGGATGGCGTTAGCGACGTCGCCTGCTTCAGCGCGGGTCGGACGCGGGTTTTTGATCATGGAATCCAGCATCTGGGTCGCGGTGATAACGACTTTGCGCGCGCGGATACATTTTTCGATGATCATCTTCTGCGCGAAGATAACTTCTTCTACCGGGATTTCAACGCCCATATCACCACGCGCAACCATGATGCCGTCGGAAGCTTCGAGGATTTCGTCGAAGTTGTTCAGGCCTTCCTGGTTTTCGATTTTAGAGATGATCTGGATGTTTTCGCCGCCGTGCGCCTTCAGGTGCTCGCGGATTTCAACCACGTCAGAACGCTTACGGATAAAGGAAGCGGCTACGAAATCAACGCCTTGCTCACAACCGAAGATCAGGTCCTGCTTGTCTTTTTCAGCCAGCGCCGGCAGAGCGATAGAGACGCCCGGCAGGTTAACGCCTTTGTTCTCGCCGAGGTCGCCGTTGTTCAGCACTTTACAGATAACTTTGTTACCTTCGATCGCGGTCACTTCCATGCCGATCAGACCATCGTCGACCAGTACGGTGTTGCCGACGCTCAGGTCGGTGGTGAAGCCTTCGTAGGTCACCGCAACGATTTCATTGTTGCCGACCACGGACTTGTCAGTGGTAAAGGTAAAGGTCTGGCCCGCTTTCAGGGAGACGTCGTTACCGCCTTCCAGCTTGATGGTGCGGATTTCCGGCCCTTTGGTGTCCAGCAGGATTGCGGCTTTCTTACCGGTTTTGTTCATCACATTGCGCAGGTTCTGGATGCGCTGACCGTGTTCCGCATAGTCGCCGTGAGAGAAGTTCAGACGCATGACGTTCATGCCCGCGTCCAGCATTTTGGTCAACATCTCTTCGGATTCGGTTTTCGGACCGATGGTGCAAACAATTTTGGTCTTTTTCATGACAGTCTTAGTCTTTAAGTTGTGAAGGATATGGAAATCTCGCTCCGGGGGTGCACTGCCGCGGAGTCAAACCTGTGTTACGAAAGTTGCAATGCCACGCTCTAAGGATAGGTGACAACAAAAGAGCGTGCAGAAGAATGTGTGCTGGCGGTTCAGCCCATGAAAAGTGGCAATGTTTTGTACGTTTTTTTGTGCAGTCCAATGCGCTGAAACCATTCAAGAAAGAATCGAGGCGCATTATACGCTGCCGAAACGAAAAAGGAAAATAAAAACAGCGTTTCATTTTTAGTGTGATTAATGTAACAAAATTCACACGATTCGCTCGCGAAGCTGCAACACACTTTTGCCGCAGCGGATCAGATTAAACGGCGTTTTATGATATTTACAAACCTATTAAAGGCAGTAAAACGCTTCATTGAGTGGAAAAAAATAGCGCAGTTTGCTTTATTATAAAATCGTATCAATAATGAATTGATTGATAATGATAATTTACGAGTCTTAATAATGGGAAATAAAGCGAAAGACGACGAACTCTATCAGGAAATGTGCCGCGTAGTGGGTAAGGTGGTATTGGAAATGCGCGATCTTGGTCAGGAGCCGAAACATATTGTTATTGCCGGTGTCGTACGCACCGCGCTGGCAAATAGCAAAATTGAACGTTCAGCGCTCACCCGCGAGGCGATGGAAAGGGTGATTCACGCGTTGTCGGGGCACTAAACCCCGCGCCCCGACATAAGTAATGCTTAAGAGATAACGAACCGAATCACCGCTTTTACCGCAATCTCGCAGTGGTGTGAAACCATTGCTTCGTCGTCGATTTCAGGCAGCGGATCGTCGAGATACAGGCTGCTAAAAGTATAAAAATTCGATACCTGATAGAAGCTAAAACTACTGATCAGCCGATGCACGTCGCGCGCCTGCAGACCGGCCTGGAAAATCCCCTGTTGCTGGCCGCGTTGCAGAATATCCTCGATAATCGACAGCGCGGTACGGTTCAGCGGTTTCAGCTCCCCGGAACCCTTCAACCACTTGCCGCGCTGCATGTTTTCCATACAGATAACTCGCATGTAGTCGGCGTGAGTGGCGTGATAGCGCACGCTCCATTTCACCAATTGCACCAGCGCCTCGACCGGCGGCAGGTGCTCCAGCCCCAGCTGTTGTTCCGTTTCACGGATCCGCGCATACACATGTTGCAGTACCGCCTGGTACAGCTGCTCTTTGCTCTTGAAGTAGTAGACCACCATGCGCTTGGTGGTTTGCGCCTCGATGGCGATCTGCTCCATACGCGCGCCGGGGAGGCCATATTCGGCAAACACGGTGATGGCGGCGGCAAAGATGCGCTCTTTCAGGGATTGTGCTTCATCATGAGCAACGAGGGACATAACGACTCCTTTTTCTATGGAGACAAAAAATACACATAATGCTCACAATTTAGCAACCAAATCTGGCGCCTGTGAACCAAATGATACATAGTCAGTGCTCATGTCGAATGATGACCCGAGGACTCTTATGTTGCGTTCCATCGCTACCGTCTCGATATCCGGAACTTTACCCGAAAAGCTGCACGCTATCGCTGCGGCCGGTTATCAGGGCGTTGAAATCTTTGAAAACGATCTGCTCTATTATACGGGCACGCCGCGCGATATTCGCAACCTTGCCGCTGAATTAGGGCTAAAAATCACCCTTTTTCAACCCTTTCGCGATTTCGAGGGCGCCAGCCGCGCGCAGTTTGCCGCTAACCTGCAGCGGGCGAAGCGGAAATTCGCCCTGATGCATGAACTGGGTTGCGACACCATGCTGCTCTGTAGCAACGTCCAGCCGGACTGTTCGGCCGATATCGAACTGCAGGTCGCCGACCTGCGCGCGCTGGCCGATCTCGCCGAGCAGGAGGGGGTTGTCATTGGCTACGAAGCGCTGGCGTGGGGTACTCACGTTAACCGCTGGCGTCAGGCATGGGAACGGGTGCAGCGGGTTAACAGCCCGGCGATGGGCATCGTTCTTGATAGTTTCCATATTCTGTCGCTCGGTGATGATCTACAAGGCCTTGCCGAGGTGCCGGTTGAGAAAATCACCTTCCTGCAGCTGGCCGACGCGCCGTTGATGAAGATGGATGTCCTCGAATGGAGCCGTCATTTCCGCTGCTTCCCGGGCCAGGGGCAACTGCCGCTGGTGGATTTCGCCTGTGAACTGACGCGCTGCGGCTATCGCGGACCCTGGTCGCTGGAGATTTTCAATGACGGCTTTCGCGCCTCACCCAACGGCGCCACGGCAAAAGATGGCTACCGTTCATTGCTGTGGCTCGAAGAGCAGACCCGTCGGCAGCTTGCGGATAGCGACGCGGCGTTATTTTCGCCACCTGCGCTACCGCACTATGACGGCCTGGAGTTTATTGAGTTCGCCGCCAGTCCGGCGGAGTCTACCGCGCTAGGCCAGCGCCTGACGCAGTTGGGCTTTAAGCTTCAGGGCAAGCATCGTTCCAAGCAGGTTGCGCTCTGGCGTAATGGCGAGGCGCGGGTGATTGTTAACGCGCAGCCGCACAGCTGGGCCGACCATTTTCATCAGCGCCACGGCATCTCGTTGTGCGCAATGGCGCTGCGGGTGAGCCACAGCGCACCGGTTGTGGAGCGCGCCCGCGCCTACGGTTATGCCACCTGGCAGGGGGATGCCGGTCCTAATGAGAGTTCGATCCCGGCGGTTTGCGCCCCGGATGGCAGCCTGATCTACCTGGTTGAAACCGGTGACGACATCTACGCCCGCGATTTTCATTTGCAGGCAGACGCGCCGCGCGAGGACTACTGCGGTATTGACCATCTGGCGTTAGGCATGGAGGCCGATAGCCGCGACAACTGGATTATCTTTTTCCGTACGGTTTTCGGCTTCAGTCTCGAACACGAACAGACGTTGCCCGACCCATACGGCCTGGTGCGCAGCCTGGCGGTTCATAGCCCGCAGGGCAATATCCGTCTGGCGCTGAATATTTCGCAAAGTCGAGCCACGCAGATAGCGCGTTCGGTCGCCTGTTATCAGGGCGCCGGGCTACAGCACGCCGCTTTTGCCTGCCGCGATTTACCCGCAACGCTCGAAAATCTGCCGCAGGCCGCGCTGAACGCGCTACCGATCCCGGCGAATTACTATGAGGATCTGCTGGCGCGCTTCGGTGGAGAGTCGCAGGTAGAGACGCTGCAACGCCTGCAAATTCTCTACGACCGTGATACCCGCGGCGGCGAATTCCTCCACCTTTATACCCGTCCATTCGCGGCGGGGCGTTTCTTCTTCGAATTGACCGAACGGCGCGACGGTTACGCCCAGTACGGCGCGGTAAATGCCGCCGTCCGCCTTTCGGCGATGCAGTACAGTTAAACGTAGCAAATGGTTCACAACACAACATCGCAAACACAATAACAACATTCATCTGTACTCAAGACAGGAAACGACTATGAACTCTTATAGCCATAACCAGGCGACGGCGGCGGATACCGCGACCACCGCGCCTCGCTCCCGGCGGCGTATCGGGATCCTGGCGCTGCTGGCCGTCGGCACGATGATTAACTATCTCGACCGCACGGTGCTCGGTATTGCCGCGCCGAAACTGACCGCCGAGCTCGGCATTGATGCCGCCATTATGGGAATTGTCTTTTCGGCCTTTGCCTGGACCTACGCTCTGGCGCAAATCCCCGGCGGTATTTTCCTCGATCGTTTCGGCAATAAGGTGACCTATTTCCTCTCGCTGGCGCTGTGGTCGCTGTTCACCTTATTTCACGGTATGGCGATTGGCTTGAAAACGCTGTTGCTGTGTCGCTTCGGGCTTGGCGTCAGTGAAGCGCCCTGTTTTCCAGTCAACAGCAGGGTAGTGAGTACCTGGTTTCCACAGCAGGAGCGCGCGAAGGCCACGGCGGTCTACACCGTCGGTGAATATCTCGGGCTGGCCTGTTTCTCGCCGCTGCTGTTCTGGATTATGGGCAGCTTCGGCTGGCGTGCGCTGTTTATCAGCGTCGGGGTTGTTGGCATCCTGTTCGCGCTGGTCTGGTGGCGTTGCTACCGCGAACCCCATCAGGACAGCCGCCTGAGCGACAGTGAACGCGAACATATTCTTCGCGGCGGCGGACTGGCTAGCGCGCAGCAGCAGCAAAACGCTTTTAGCTGGCCGCTGGTGCGCCAGCTGTTGGCAAAACGACAGGTGATTGGCGCCAGCGTCGGTCAATTTGCCGGTAATACCGTGCTGGTCTTCTTTCTGACCTGGTTTCCAACGTACCTGGCGACCGAGCGCCACATGGCGTGGTTGAAAGTAGGCTTCTTCGCCATCTTGCCGTTTCTCGCCGCGGCGGGTGGCGTGCTGTTTGGCGGCTGGCTCTCCGACAAGCTGTTGAAAGCCACCGGTTCGGCCAATCTGGCGCGTAAGCTGCCTATCGTCGTCGGACTGATGATGGCCAGCAGCATTATTTCCGCCAACTGGCTGCCGAGCGACCTGGCGGTGATCCTGATGATGTCTTTTGCCTTTTTCGGTCAGGGTATGGTTGGCCTTGGCTGGACGCTAATCTCCGATATCGCGCCGCAGGGGATGGGCGGGATAACCGCCGGCATCTTTAATTTCTGCACCAATCTGGCGGGGATCCTCACGCCGCTGATTATCGGTTTTATCGTTGCCGCTTCCGGTAGTTTTTTCTACGCGCTGGTCTATATCGGCGGCGCGGCGCTGCTTGGCGTAGTGGCCTATCTGTTTATTCTTGGCGATGTCAAACGCATCGAACTTTCGCAGTAACAACAGGAGTAGGGCATGATCATTAGTGGTCATACGCGGCTGATAGCGCATCTTGGTTATCCGACCGCCAGTTTTAAAGCGCCGATGATTTATAACCCATGGCTGGTCCATTGCGAGGCGGACGTCAAAGTGGTGCCGATGGGGGTGAAGCCGGAGGATTACGCGGCGCTGGTGCCAGCGCTGTTTTCCATGACTAACATCGTCGGCGCGCTGGTCACCATGCCGCATAAAATGGCTACCTGCGGGCTGGTAGACCAACTGAGCCCGACGGCGGCAATCGCCGGCGCCTGCAATGCCATCCGCCGCGAAGCCGACGGCAGCCTGCGCGGCGATATGTTCGATGGCGAAGGCTTTGTGCTGGGGATTAAGCGCAAGGGCTTTCAACCACAAGGAGCGCGGGCGCAGGTGTTCGGCTGCGGCGGCGTCGGCTCGGCGATTGCCGCATCGCTGGCGGCCGCAGGGGTCAGTACCTTGACGCTGTTCGATACCTCTTTATCCGCCGCCGAGGCGCTGGCGCAGCGGCTGCATCAGCACTATCCGCGTCTGGAGATCGTTCTGATGCAGCGCGATCCCGCCGCGCAGGATCTGGTGGTCAACGCCACGCCGCTGGGCATGAAAGTGGATGATCCGCTACCGCTGGACGTTTCGCGCCTGTCGCCGCGTACCTGGGTCGGCGAGGTGGTGATGAGCGTTGAATATACTCCGCTACTGCGGGCGGCGCAGGCGCTGGGGTGTCCGATTCAGCGCGGTACCGATATGCTGTTCGAAATGATCCCGGCCTATCTCGAGTTCTTCCAGCTGCCGGTGGCGACGCCGGAACAGCTGCGCGAACGGGCGGAAATTCGCTACTGAATCAACAAAAAAGGCGTTATCCTAGCGCTATATTTTCATCTTTATAGCGATTCGTGTGATGACCCCTTCATTGACCCTGCTGGCGGCGGGAAGCCTGAAAAGCGCTTTCCTCCCGCTGCTGGCGCGATTTCAGCAGCTTAGCGGCATTCAGGTCGAGGCGCAGTTCGGCCCGGCCGGCCTGCTGCGCGAACGCATTGAAGGCGGCGAACGCTGCTCGCTGTTCGCCTGTGCGAATACCGAACACCCTCAGGCGCTGCTGCAAGCCGGGCTTGCGATAAAATGCTGTTCGTTTGCCGCTAACCGACTGATGCTGACCGTGCGCCGCACGCCTGATACCGATCGCGCTGACTGGCTGGCGTTACTGCACGATTCTCGGCTGCGGCTGGCGACCTCGACGCCGGGCTGCGATCCTTCCGGTGATTACACCTGGCAGCTTTTTGCCCGTCTTGAGGCCAGCTATCCGGGCCTCGGACGGACGTTGATGGCCCGGGCGCAGCAGCTGGTCGGCGGTCGGGCGTCGCTCACTGTACCGTCGGGCGCTACCGCAGGGGCATGGCTAATTAGCGAAGACTTTGCCGATCTGTTTATCGGCTACGCCCACTATGCGGTTCAGATGACGGAGAGCGCGCAGCTTCGCACGTTACTCATTCCCGAGCCGTGGAATATTCGCTGCGAATATCAGCTGGCAGAAATTGAGGAGAGCGCCGCCGCGCGGCAGCTACGGCGCTTTATCGCCGCTGAGGAAGGGCAGAATTTTCTGCGCGCGGCAGGTTTTTTGGCCGTTAACGATGGATCGTAAACTGCGGCGCCAGTAACGGCACCGCGCTACCGGGATGGTCGATTTTGTGGACCAGTAGCCCGTAGGCGCGCTGCAGGTTCGCTTCGCTGAGCACCGCGAACGACTCTCCCGCCAGCCATTCGCCGCCGGGTAACAGCAGCAGGGTATGGCTGGCGACCTGCAGCGCGTGAGTCGGATCATGGGTGGTGAACATCACGGTGCGTTTCTGCCGATGAGCAAGGTCGCTAATCAGCTGTAACACAATCTGTTGATTGGCCAGATCCAGCGCTGAGCAGGGTTCGTCTAACAGGATATTCTGACTCTCACTGACCAGCGCGCGGGCAATGAGCGCCAACTGCTGCTGTCCGCCGGACAGGGCGCGAAAAAGCCGATTGGCCAGCGCGGCGATCCCCAACTGCGCCAGCGCCTGTTGAACCTCCCGTTCATCTTCCGGCCCCGGCTGCGCGAACAGATCGACGTGGCGGGCGCGCCCCATCAGTACTACATCGCGTACCAGCCAGCCGAATGCCGGACGAAACGACTGCGGCACGATGGCGATGCCGCCTTCTACGCTAAACTTTCCGCCGAGCGGCGGCAGAACGCCGGTCAGGGTATCCAGTAGCGTGCTTTTGCCGCGACCATTGGCGCCCAGTATCGCCCAGATTTGCCCGTGACGGCACTGCATTGATAGTGGGGAGAAGAGCGGCTGACGATGGCCATAGCGCAGGGTGTCCAGTGATAATGAAATGTTCATTGGGCCACTCCGCGGCGTTGGGACCGAATGAGTAAAAGGGTAAACAGCGGCGCGCCGAGCAGGGCGGTAATAATGCCAATCGGAATCTCCGCCTGGGTTAAGGTGCGCGCCAGGTCGTCCACCACCACCATAAACGCGCCGCCGAGCCAGAATGCCGTTGGCAGCAGTCGGCGGTGATCGGCACCAACCAGCAGTCGCGCCAGATGCGGAATCACCAGCCCGACCCAGGCGATGCTGCCGCTGACCGCGACCTGGGCGGCGACCAGCACCGCGCAGCAAACCAACACTCCGCGGCGCAATGTGGTCACCGAAACGCCAAGACCGCGCGCATCTTTATCATCCAGCGCCAGCAGGTTGATACGCCAGCGCAGCTTTAGCAGGATAGCGGCGGCGACGGCGACCGGCAGCGCCATGGACAGCACTTTATGCCAGTTAGCGGTGGCAAAGCTGCCGAGCAGCCAGAAAACGATATTCGGCAGGGTTTCTTCCGTGTCGGCAAGGTACTGCATCAGGCTGACCAGCGCGGCAAAGAAACCGCTGAGAATAATGCCGGAAAGGATCAGCGCTAGCGTGTTTTCACGCCCTTGCAGCCTGGCAATCAGATAAACCAGCGCCAGCGCGGCGAGGCCGAAGAAGAAGGTACACCCCATCATCGATATGATGTCAAAACCCAGCAGGATCGCCAGCGTGCCGCCGAAGGCGGAGCCGGAGGTCACGCCGATGATATGCGGGTCGACCAGCGGGTTGTGGAATACGCCTTGTAAAGTCGCGCCGCATAGCCCCAGCGAGCCGCCGGCCAGCAGCGCCATCGCTACCCTGGGAAGCCTGACTGACCAGACTATCTGCCCGGCGATGCCGCTATCGGGCGCGCCATGCGTAAGCTCATGAAAGACCTCATTCAGGCTGAGGTGGTACTGCCCCAGGCATAGCGAAGCGATAGCGATAAACAACGTCGCCGCCGTTAGCCCTCCGTGCAGCAGGGGCCAGTGAAGGTTACTGCGCATTCGGCGTCCATTTCACGCGGTAGAAGCGTTGATAGTAATCCTGCGCTTTCGCATCGACATCGACGTTCCGGTAGCGGGAAGGATAGAGCTTTTTCGCCATCCACAGTTCGCCTATCGCCAGCGCTTCCGGCATTGGGTATCCCCAGGCCTTGGCGTATTCCGGCATCAGCCATACCCGGTGGTTTTTCACCGCGTCTATCGCTTGCCATTGCGGGTCGTTTTCAATCTGTTTGACCACCTGCGGATAGCGGTCCTGGACGAAGATCACCTCAGGGTTCCACTGCAGAACCTGTTCCAGCGAGACCTGACGGGCACCCTTAACCGTCGCGGCCGCAACGTTCAGCGCCCCGGCATGCTTCATCATCAGACCGGTATATTTGCCGGAGCCGTAAGTGTTGAGATCTGGATTGGCCATGTACACGCGCACCCGCTGGCTGTCAGGGATACCGGCGACTGGAGCGTTAGCTTCTGCCCGCCCCGCAAAGGTGTAATCAATCAGCGCTTCGGCCTGGTTTTGGCGTTCGACGACTTCGCCAATCAGGCGGATCCCCTGTTTAAGCCCGTCGTTATAGGCCTGCTCTTCATTGGCCATTGTCGGGTTCATTTTGTTTTTCTCGCCCGCCGCGTCCTGACGCAGGGATATCGCGACGACCGGAACCCCGGCGTTTTGGATCTGCTGGATCATCGCCTGCGGCGCGTAATTGGCGACGAACACCACCTGCGGATGCAGCGCCAGCAGGCTTTCGATATTGACCTGAGTTAAATCGCCCGGCGTCGGCAGATTTTCAATAGCGGGCATAAAGCGGACAAACTGCGGCCCGAGCTGTTTTTTCCAGCTGCTTAACACGCCGACGATATCGTCGCCGGCATTCAACTGGACCAGGAGATTTAGCGTCTGGTGCTGCAGGACGACCGCGCGGGTGATGTGGTCCGGCAGCGTAACCTGGCGGCCCAGTTGGTCGGTGACGGTGCGCTCGGCAAAAGCCTGGCTGGTGAACAGGCTGGCGCTGCACAACGTCAGCGCCAAAAGTAAACGGTGTGGTGACATGGATTGACCCGGTTGGATAAGAATAAGCGGTATATATTAAATTATACAGCGATGCCGGGAACAAAGCATCCACATCTTGCGTATCGAGCGGCTTTGACCTACGGTAAATCCACCACCAATCCATTCATGCGCCGTTATGTCTTATCCATCCCGCTTATTAAGTGATATCCCCGGTATTCGTTACGCTTTTCTCGATGTGCACGAAACCGCCGCTTTTCCGTACAGCGAAATGGCGCCGGTTAAGCTGGTGCACGGCAATGTTGTTCATCATTATCAGGGGCCGCAGGCAGAGCGGCCGCATGCCGATGCGGTATTTACGGCTCTGCGTGGGCAAAAGGTCGGCGTCGTCACCGCCGACTGTTTACCGCTGTTAATGGCCTCGCGGGATGGGCGCTATGTTTGCAGCGTGCATGCCGGCTGGCGAGGAGCGGCCAGCGGCATTATCGAAAACAGCCTGGCGCTATTTCGCCAGCATCATGTGGCAATAGAAGACGTTGTGGTGGTCTGCGGGCCGCATATTCACGCCTGCTGCTATGAGGTTTCGGCCGAGTTTTATCAGTTGCTGTTGACCATGCCGGCGGGCAAGCTGGCAAAACGGTACAATGACGAGCTGTTTCATCAGCGCCTCGCCCCGCCAGAAACCGGGCAAGCGCAGGCGACCGGGAACGATAATCTGTGGTTCGATCTCCGCGCGCTGGCGCAGCGGGTGCTGCAACAGGCCGGAGTGGCGGCGGAAAATACCGAATGGCTGGGAAGCTGTACCTACTGCACGCCGCAGGCGCTCGGCTCGTACCGTCGGCGCACCCATTTTCCGGCGGCGAAAACCTTCCAGTATTCATGGATTATGCGCGAATGAGATAAAATGATGTTTGCTGATGTGTAACATTGGCGCACGCTTGCTATCTCTACGGTCCTTCAAACAAGGAGGATCGTAAAATGAAAGCTAACTCAGTTGTACTGGCCCTGACCCCGCTGCTGGCCGCCAGCGCTTTTTCCGCCCATGCAGGACCGCAAGCCCAGGCGGTATGCGGTTACAGCCACACTCTTGGCGACGACGCGATTATGATGTTCGGTATGCCAAATCAGGCGATGTGGCATGATTTCTTCGGCAATACCCACACCGACGCGGTCTCAACTTATCAAACCCTGCGCGCGCAGCCGGAAACCACCTGTGATAACAAGGCCGATAGTTCCGCCTATTGGGCGCCGTTAATGAAGTTGCCGGATGGACAAATTGTCACTCCGGCTTATCAGAAAACCTATTATCAGGCGACCAAAGTCGAACAGTATCCGCTGCATCCTTTCCCGTCGGGGTTAGAGCTGCTGGCTGGCGACCACCACGGCTCCGCGCCGAGCTCACGGATAACCTTCCTGTGCGCCAACGGTAAAGGCTATAGCAACAAGGCAGGTGAGGTTTGCGGCCTACGTAAAGCGGGCGACGCGGTGCAGTTTAATATCGGTATTCAGTTCCCCAACTGCTGGGATGGCGTCAACCTGAAGCCGAGCCACGGTCACAGCAACGCCGCCTATGATGTCAACGGCGCCTGCCCGGCCGACTATCCGGTAAAAATCCCGACGGTTAATATGAATATCGCCTACGTGCTGCCGCAGATTAAATCACTGGACACGGCGAAAATTGAGCTGTCGATGGACCCGGTTATGAAGGGCAATAAACGTGAAGAGAAGTGGGGAAGCATCTATACCGCCCATGCTGATTTCATGAACGGCTGGACGGTCGAGGGCGCGCACTTCATGACCGAACACTGTATGAATGAAGGCATGGATTGCGGGACCAACGTGCCTTATAGCTTCTCGCTGGCGGAAGAAAACGCGGTGGTCGAGAGCGCGCAGCCGAATGTGAACTTCGGGGCGCCTGGAGCGCTGCAGATTTCCGATAACTGGAAGAACGGCGGCCGTACCAGCAACCCGGAAACCCTGACCCTGGTGAAGTTTAAAATCCCGGCGCTGCCGAAAGATCAGGATGCGTCGCTGTTTAAATATCGCCTGCGTCTGTACGGCGGCAAAGTGGAAACTAACGGCGCGGATCAGATCTTCTTCTACCCGGCCAGTAATGACTGGAGCGCGGCGAGCGTGACCTGGAAGCATCGCCCGACCTGCAGCTACAACTCTGATGCTCAACTGTATCTCAATTCATCTCGTGAGTATCGGATGGTGGATATCGATAAAGCGGTGCGTAAGGCGCTGGCGGAAGGGAAAACCGAGATCTCCTGGTACATCGGCGGCGACCGTCAGGGCAACCACTATCAGTTTGACGCCGCAGCGGCGCAGAAGCAGCCGATCCTGATGCTGGTTGGCTTTAAAACCACCCCGGAAATTTAATTCACAATAAAGGTGAGCTATTCCCGGTGACCGTGTCGCCACCGGGTTTGTGACTTACAACACTTTAAAGCCGTGGGTACCATCGCGCGCTAACTGTTCCACCAGGCCATACTCCCAGTCGAGATAAGCCTGCATTGCCTCAGCGGAGTTATCGGTTCCTTCATAAGGCCGTCGATAGCGATCGCCGCGCGGCGTTGCCAGATGCGTCTCGCCCTGTTCCAGCGCCAGCCCGGCATCAATCCACGCCAGCGTCCCGCCGCTTAACAGTTGTACCGGCTTACCGGTCAATGCCGCGACTTCAGGTACGGCATAGCGGGCCAGCAGGCTGCTGCCGCAGGTGACAACGTAACGTTTTGCGGGAGGGATGCGCTCAAGCGCCTGACGCAGCTGTGAACGCGCCAGCCACCAGGCGCCGGGGATATGCCGTGCAACATAGTTAGCGCTGGTGGTGAAATCCAGTACCACGGTGCCGGGTTCGCGTAATTGTTCCGCTAACTGCGCTGGGGTTATCTCGTCAGCCTGCGGCGCCGGCGGTACGCTGGCAGGCGGAACGCCGCGTTCGCTCAATTGCTCCACGCGGACATCGCGTAAAACCGCCACTTCCCAGCCCATCTGCGCCAACCAGGACGCCGCGATCGGTGCGCGTATCTCATCGTCGGAGACCAGCACAATCCGCGCTCCGCGTACGCTGGCATAATGATCGGTTTCCTGCACCAGCTGGCCGCCGGGGGCATTCACGCTGTGCGGCAGATGACCTGCGGCATACTCCTCGGGGCTGCGAACATCAAACAGATAGGTGGTGCGGCTCGGCTGCTGTTGCCAGCGGGCTAAAGTCGCGGCATCAATGAAGGCCACGCCAGCGCGCTCCGCCAACTGCGTCACCGCAGCCACGCGCTGCGCTGAGGCGCGGAAATCGGCGTCGTAGCGACGCTGCTGGCCGTGCTCGAGTTCCAGTCCGGCTAAGGTCCAGCCGATGGTACCGTTGCGCAGTGCGTATACCGGATTGGCTAAGCCGGCATTGCGCAGCGATTGGGTACCGACAATGCTGCGGGTACGGCCGGCGCAGTTAACGATCACTGTCGTTTGCGCCGACGGCAGCAGGCCTTCGATGCGTAACGCCAGCTCCCCGCCGGGCACGCTGATGCTGCCGGGAATATTCATCGTTTGATACTCATCGAAACGCCGCGCGTCGACCACCACGACCGGCTGGGGACCCTCGATCAGCGCCTTCACTTCCTCGGCGCTCAACGAGGGCGTCTGGCGCTCGCTCTCTACCAGCTCGCCGAACGCTTTGCTCGGTGAGTTAACGTCCTGAAAGAGCTCGCCGCCACTGCGCTGCCAGCCCGTCAGTCCGCCTGCCAGTAGCGCGACATCCTGATAGCCCCAGCGTTGCAGCCGTTCAAGGGCCTGCTCCGCGAGACCTTCGCCGTTATCGTAGAGGGTAATCGGCGTCGTCAGGCGCGGCACGCGGCGAAAAATCTCCAGCTCCAGCTTGCTGAGCGGCAAATTAGCGGCAAACAGCGGATGGTTAGTGGCAAATACGGCCTCTTCGCGAACATCGATGAGCGCCACTTCTGCGCCATCGATTAGCGCCTGGCGTACCTCGGCTGGCTGGCAATAATTGTAGTCAGGCATATTCATTATCCTTTGAGAGATCCCAGATATTGGGCAAGTGACGGTTGGAGTAACCGGAGACGAAAGGTTTGGCGATCCCATCCGCGGTATAAACAGCACGCCGGACGCCGCCGATGTTAGCGCCGTAGACGTGAATACTGATTGAGACGTGGTCAGCGAGCGCGTTACTCACCCGATGAATATCGCCATCGCGGGAAGAGACTTTTTCTACCTTGCCGGGAGAAAGCCGTTCAGCAGGACCATTGGCGATCGGTAAACCGCGTTCGTCGAGTCGGTAGCGCTGGTTCTCCTCCGCGCCGCGCAACATACCGATGGCTCCCCAGACCCGATGGTCGTGGATCGGCGTCGATTGCCCCGGCCCCCAGACGAAGCTGACAATCGAAAAACGTTGGCCGGAATCGGCATGCAGCAAATATTGCTGATAGTGGTGGGGATGCGGCAGGGTGTACTCTTCCGGCAACCAGTCGTCTTTTTGCACCAGCGCAGCCAGGCGCTCGGCGACGGCGTCGAGCAGGGGGGCCTCATCGGTAAACTGGCGATGCAGGGCATCAAGGTCTTGAATAAACTGGCGTAATTTTTCCACTCGCGGTGCAGTCATGGTGGTTTCCTGTTGTCGGGACTGGTCATTACGCTAGCAAAGGCGTTAATATAATTAAAATGCAATTTCCGCATATATTAATATGCAAAAATCACATTAAGGATTATATGCGTATCGATGACATTGATGCCCTGCTGGCTACCGTGCAGTTTTCCTCTCTTAACCAGGCTGCGGAATATCTCGGCATTACCCAATCGGCCATTACCCGTCGGCTTCAGCGTCTGGAGCAAACCCTCAATGTGACGCTGCTGGAGCGCCAGACCCGGCCCCTGACGCTCACCGCCGCCGGACATCGGGTGTATGAGCAGTGCCTGAGCATTAAGCGGGAAACCAAAAAGCTGTACGGTCTGCTTGACCCGGAGGCGGAACCACAGGGCGTTCTGCGACTCGGCGTGCCGCAGAGCGTGGCGGAAATCGCCCTCCAGCCGGCGCTGAGCGCGCTACGCCAGCAGTTCCCGGCCCTGGAGCCGCAGGTGACCTGCGGCTGGAGCGGGCTGCTGCAAAAACGGCTGGAGAGCGTCGAACTGGATGGCGTGTTGGCGATGGGACCACAACAGCAGCGCTTTGCTGACGGCTACAGCGGAAGGCTGCTGTGTCCGCTGGATATTGTGGTCATCGCGGCGAAAAGCTGGCGACTGCACGCCGGGGCGCTGCGCGACTGTGCGCAGCGAGGCTGGGTACTGAATCCCGACGGCTGCGGCCTGCGGGCCGGGCTAATCCGCGAACTGCAATCGCAGGGGCTGCGGCTTGCGCTGAACGTCGAGACCGCCGGCGCCCAGCTGCAAATCAGCCTGGTGGCGCAGGGACTGGGGCTTGGACTGGTGCCTCGCGCCGCGCTGGCCGCCAGCCCGTGGCGCGATGAAGTGGCCACGCTTGCGCTCGCGGATTTTCAGCCGCAAGTGCATCTGTGGCTGGTAAACGCGCAGAATCTGGCTAATCTGAGCCAGCCGCTGACTTTTTTTGCCGGAAAAATTGTGCAGCAACTTAACGCATCTGATTGAAAGATATCTATAAATTTTTAAATGCTTATTCTGCATATTAAGTTATGATAAAAATGCATTTCGCTCATTAAGGGCCTGTGTATAGGGTAATGAAAACGCGCCGCCGCCGCGGCCCATTCATTACCTTGCTACCAGGAGTTCTGTATGAGCATTCAGTTTCTCGGCATGATCGGCCACCGCCTGTCGTCAGAAACCATCGCCCCGGTAGGGCCGATTTTTGACCGTGATTATATTGTGCGCTTCGCGCAAACACATGAAGCCGCGGGGTTTGACCGTCTGCTGGTGGGGCATTGGTCCGATCAACCCGACGGCTTTTTGGTGACCGCGCTGGCGGGGTTGTCGACGCAAAAGATAGCTTTCCTGCTGGCGCACCGCCCCGGTTTTGTCTCGCCAACTCTCGCCGCGCGTAAATTTGCCACTCTTGAACATCTGCTTGGCGGCCGGCTGGCGGTACATATTATCAGCGGCGGCAATGACGCCGAGCAGCGCCGTGACGGCGATTATCTCGACCACGACCAGCGCTATGCGCGCACCGACGCCTTCCTCGATACCATCCGCAAAGTCTGGACCGCCGAACAGCCGGTGGACATCGATAATGATTTTTATCAGGCGCAACAGGCCTGGTCAGCCATTCGCCCGCTGCAGAAACCGCATATTCCCCTCTATTTCGGTGGCTCGTCGGAGGCGGCAATTACGGTTGCCGGTAAACACGCTAACGTCTTCGCGCTATGGGGGGAGTCGCTGGCGCAGACTGCGGAAACTATCCAGCGGGTACGTGCCGAAGCGGCAAAACATCAGCGCGAGATCGGTTTCAGCGTGTCGTTCCGGCCGATAATCGCCGATAGCGAAGCGGAAGCCTGGGAGAAGGCCGAGCATATTCTGCATGTCGCCACCGAGCGGGCGGCGCAGAGTGAAGGGGGCTTTAAAGCCAAGCCCGATAGCGTTGGCGCGCAGCGTCTGCGGGCTACGGCGGCGCAGGGCAAGGTGGTGGATAAACGCCTGTGGACCGGCATCGCGCAGCTGGTGGGCGGTGGCCACAACTCCACCGCGCTGGTCGGCACGCCGGAACAGGTTGCCGATGCGCTGCTCGACTACTACGACCTCGGCGTACGTAACTTCCTGATCCGCGGATTCGACCCCCTGAACGATGCGCAGGAGTATGGCAAAGCGCTACTGCCGATTACCCGCGAAAAAGCCGCGCTGCGCGCCGTGGCGGAGCGTGCATCGTGAGTCATCGACCAATCGCAGATTGGCCACGGCAGCTTGCCGAGATCCGCCAACTGATGGCGGAGGAGGCTGCCAGCCTTGATGCCAGCGGCGATTTTCCCCATCGCAATATTGACGTTCTGCGTCGACGCGGGTTTTTAAGCCTTGCCGTACCGCAGCAGTACGGCGGACCTGGTGCCAGTTTAGCCGAGCTGCAACAGGCTATCGCCGCCATCGCCTGGGGCGAACCGGCAACCGCGCTGATTGTCTGCATGCAGTATCTGCATCATCTGCGGCTGGCGGAAAATACGCACTGGGCAGAGCCGCTACGCCAGCGCGTATTTGATGATGCGCTCACAAACGGCGGGTTGATCAATAGCCTGCGCGTCGAACCGGATCTGGGCTCTCCGGCGCGCGGCGGCCTGCCGCAAACGATAGCCAGCCGTAACAGTCGGGGCTGGCTGATTAACGGCCACAAAATTTATACCACCGGTATCGAAGGATTGAGCTGGCTGGCGCTGTGGGCGCGCAGCGACGACAACCCGCCGCTGGTCGGTAGCTGGCTGGTTCCTGCCGACAGCGAGGGCATCAGCGTAGTGAAAAGCTGGGATCACCTCGGCATGCGGGCCACCGGCAGTCACGAGGTGGTGCTGAAAAACGTGCAGGTGTCCGCCGGGCACGCGGTAGACGTTTGGCCCACCGACGAGCCGCCCGCGCCGGACGCCGAACAATTTCGTCTGTTTGCCAACCGTCATACGGCGCTACTGGCGGCGATTTACGATAGCGTGGCCCGTGCGGCGCGCGACTGGCTTGTCGCGTGGCTCGGCGCGCGGGTCCCCGGCAATCTTGGGCAAGCGCTTTCCAGCCTGCCGCGGGTACAGGAAAAAGTGGGGCAGATCGAAGGGCTGCTGCTGGTTAACCGCGCGCTGATGGAGAATGCCGCGAAGCTGGGCTTTTCCGCTATTGAGGCCAATCTGGCGAAAGTCACTGTCACCGACAACGCCATTCAGGCGGTCAACCTGGCGCTTGAACTCACCGGCAATCATGGTTTAAGTCGGCAACATCCTCTGGAACGCCACTATCGCAACGTCCTGTGCGGGCGGGTACATACGCCGCAGAACGACAGCGCGTGGCAGGCGGCGGGTAAACACGCTTTTCAACAACAAGGATAATTCAGATGCGCATACCCCATTTTACCCGCATAGCCGGGGCGCTAATGCTATTGACGCTGAGCAGCTATGTTGCAGCTCAGGAAAGAATCACACTAAGAATTGCCGATCAAAAAGGCGGCATGCGGTCACAACTGGAGGCCGCTAACGCCTTGCAAAACCTCGCTTACGATATTAAATGGGCCGAGTTTCCTGCCGCCGCGCCGCTGGCTGAAGCGCTCAACGCTGGCGCGGTTGACGTGGGGATTATCGGCGATGCGCCGCTGCTGTTCGCGCTGGCGAACGGCGCGCCGGTAAAAGCGATTGCCGTCGATAAGAGCAACCCGGCGGGGACCGCTGTATTGGTACCTCCCGGCAGCGCGTTAAAAAGCGCGGCGGATTTAAAAGGTAAACGCATTGCCACCGGGAAAGGATCGATTGGCCATTTTGTGGCGCTGAAAGCGCTGGAGCAGGCGGGTGTTTCGCCGAAGGAAGTGCAGTGGGTATTCCTTGGCCCTGTGGATGCGAAAGTCGCGCTGCTTAACGGTTCGGTGGATGCCTGGGCGACCTGGGAGCCCTATACCACGCAACTGGTGAAAACCGCTGAAGGGCAGATTCTGATGAGCGGCAAAGGGCTGCTGCCGGGGAACACCTTCCTGGCCGCCACCGATAATGCGCTGAAGGATCCACAAAAGCGCGCGGCGCTTCAGGATTATCTCACCCGACTGGCCGGCGCCGAGCGTTGGGCTTATGCCAATCTCGATAGCTATGGCAAAACGCTGGGGGAGATTATTCGCTTCCCGGCGGATATCGCCCGCGCGCAGTTTGCCAATCGCCAGTCGCAGTGGCAGCGGCTGGACGCGCCGACGGTCGCCCAGCAGCAGTCGACGGCGGACTTTTATCTTGCCAACGGCCTCATTCGCGCAAAGCTCGATGTAACGCCGACATTTGATCACGGCTTTAACGTGCCGGTCACGCCGGTTCATGCGGAGGCGGCGCCATGATGACCACACGTTTTACCCGTCGTCGTTTCTTACAGTTTACCGGTGGCCTGGCGCTGGCCGGGACGTCTGTGCCGCTATGGGCTCACGATATGGCGGAGATGGCGAGCGGTGATGAACATCCGGCGCTGCGTCTGGCGCAGCCTTACAAAATCAAGTTGGCGATTAACAAAAGCGCAGTGTGCCTGGCGCCGGTCGCCGTCGCTGAGCAGCAGAAGATTTTTAGTAAATATAACCTCGACGTTGAGTTTGTTAACTTTGGTAACTCGACGGATGTTCTGCTGGAAGCGATTGCCACCGGCAAGGCCGACGCCGGGGTAGGCATGGCGCTACGCTGGCTGAAGGCGCTGGAGCAGGGCTTTGACGTCAAACTTACCGCCGGAACGCACGGCGGTTGCCTGAATCTGCTGACGGCCAAAAACTCGCCTTTTGGCGCGCTGGAGAGTCTGAAAGGGCAAACCATTGGCGTTACCGATATGGCCGGGCCGGATAAAAACTTCTTCGCCATCTTGCTGAAACGCCACGGCATCGACCCGATAAGCGATGTGCAGTGGAAAGTCTATCCGGCAGACCTGCTCAGCGTGGCGTTGGATAAACGCGAAATCGCCGCCATTAGCGGCAGCGAGCCCTTTAGCTATCGTCTGCTGGAAACCGGGAAATATCAGCTAATCGCCAGCAATATGACCGGCGATTATGCCAATCTCAGCTGCTGCGTGCTGGGCGTCAGCGGTGCCCTTGCGCGCGATCATAAACCGGCGGCGGCCGCGCTTACCCAGGCGATTCTGGAAGCGCACAGCTATGCCGCCGCGCATCCGGAAAGCGTGGCGCAATCTTTTCTCGCCCATGCGCTAAATACTAACGAAGCGGAGGTTAGCGGCATTCTTCACGGCCAGGGGCACGGTCATCATGCGGTGGGCGAGGCTTTTGTTAAAGAGCTGACGCAGTATGCCGTGGATCTGCAGCGGGTACAGGTCATCAAACCGGGAACCGATCCTCATCAGTTTGCGGAGAGTATTTATGTCAACGTTTTCGCCTGACCGCGCGCTCGCCCGACCGGGGCTCGGCGCTCTGCTCTGGACGGAGGGCGGGCTTGCCGCCGCGCTATGGCTGCTGGGCGGCCTGTTCACGCAGGCCTGGCCCGATGCCGGTCGACGCTGGCCGTTTAGCGAGGAGTGGGCGCTGGCGCAGTTCACTCTCGGCGGCGGACTGCTGTTACTGACGCTGAGTTACCGTTACTGGCGCCAGCGGGGCGCGCGTTTGCAGCGTGCCGGAAAATGGCTGGCGCTGCTGCCGGTGCTCTTCGCGCTATGGGAAGGGCTGACGGCCAAGACGGCGTTTTTGCCGGTGCCGTTTTTCGCTCCGCCGCAGGCGCTGATTGAAGTGCTGCACGATGACTGGCCGCGGCTGCTTGATAGCCTACTGCATTCGCTGGGGCTGCTCGGGCTCGGAGTGCTGCTTGGCACCAGTTGCGGATTTATCAGCGGGCTGGCGATTGGCTGGTCTCAGCGTATTGGCTATTGGGTGCATCCAATTTTACGCCTGCTGGGGCCGGTTCCTTCCACCGCGCTGCTGCCGCTATGCCTGTTTATCTTTCCTTCCAGCTTCGGCGCCAGCGTGTTTTTGATTGCGCTCAGCACCTGGTTCCCGGTCACGGTATTGACCTGGTCCGGGGTCATCGGTATCGATAAAGCGTGGTATGACGTGGCGCGAACGCTGGGAGCCAGCCAGCGATTTCTGATCCTGCGCGTTGCGATCCCCGCCGCGCTGCCGAACGTGTTTGTCGGCTTGTTTATGGGGCTTGGCGCGTCGTTTTCGGTGCTGATTGTCGCCGAAATGGTCGGCGTCAAATCCGGGATCGGTTTTTATCTGCAGTGGGCGCAGGGCTGGGCGGCCTATCCGAATATGTACGCGGCGCTATTCGTGATGGCGTTGTTATGTTCCGGCCTGATTAGCGGGCTATTTATGATTCGCGATCGGCTGCTGAGCTGGCAGCGAGGAGGGATGCAATGGTAAGTGCCCAGACAATTTCGACCGGTGCGGCGGTGGCGGTACGTCATCTTCATCATGCTTTTACATTGGGCAAACAGACGGTGCCGGTGCTGGACAATATCAGCCTGCAGCTGCGGCCAGGGGAGAGTGTCGCGCTGCTTGGCCCCTCAGGATGCGGTAAATCGACGCTGCTGCGCCTGCTGGCGGGGCTGGAGCCACAGCAAAGCGGGCATATTGAGATTGACGATGCGGCGATGGGCGGGCCGGGGCCGGAACGGATCCTGGTTTTCCAGGACCCGACGCTTTATCCGTGGCTGACGGTGCGGCAGAACGTGCTGCTGGGGCCGCAGGCGCAGGGGAAAAAGGGGCTGGAGCCGAAGGCCGACGCGCTGATTTCGCGCATCGGGCTGCAGTCGTTCAGCGAGGCGTGGCCGCGGCAGCTTTCCGGCGGGATGGCGCAGCGTGCGGCGCTGGCGCGCGCGTTGCTCAATGAACCGCGTTTACTGCTGCTTGATGAGCCGCTGGGTAAGCTGGATTCGCTCACCCGCATCAGCATGCAGCGCGAACTGATTGCGCTATGGCAGCAGCAGGGTTATACCAGCCTGCTGGTCACTCATGATATCGAAGAAGCGCTGCTGCTATGCGAGAGAGTACTGGTGATGTCGCCGCGGCCGGGGCGCATTATCGCTGAATTTACGCTTCCTCTGGCGTTTCCCCGCCATCGCGACAATCCACTGTTATTGCAGCATCGGCAGGATATTTTGCGTATCCTCGGCCAGGAAGAGGATTGGTAAGCCAGGTGCGGGGCTAATCGGGGCTACAAATGACACGGACCGTCGATACTGTTATTGGTTTGCAACTGTTTGGTCCGAGAAAAACAGTTGTTTTATGTTCATTCAGAGCACATTGCGCTCCCGAAATGTCTTCTGCGTTATGTCTCCCATGGCGCAGGGAGCGCACAGGGGGCGGCCAATCGCCGCCGCCCCCTGTACCCCCGGGCTATGGCCGCCAAAATCGCCACTTCGTGGTACCTTCGACTTATCCCGGCAGGCTTCGGGTCGGGCCGAGGCAGCGTCCTTGCAAAACACGGCCCTCAGCACGCATCCCTGCGTGCTGCCCCGGCCTGCCGGGAACGTCTCAGCGATTTTGAGGCCAACAACGGCGGCAGTTTCAGTCGCTATTGGCACAGAAGTAGCCCGGATAAGGCGCAGCGCGCCGCTATCCGGGGCAGGGCAAGGCTTAAAAATCCATTTTCACCGTAAACTGCACTTCACGCGGGTCGCCAATCTGGTTGCCGAGATTATTGGTGCCGATTGACGAGGTGTAATAGGTCTTATCGAACAGGTTCTTCACATTCATCTGTAGCGTTACCGGATACTGCAGCTTCATTTTATAGGCCGCGAAGACGTCGGCCACCGCATAGCCCTGCAGATAATAATCCGCGCCGTTGGTGCCGGACCGTTTGCTGACCGCGTGGCCGCCGCCGCCAACGGTCAGGGTGTTGCTGTTATAGACGTTATGAATGTCATAGGTCAGGAACAGCGAACCGGTATGTTTTGGCACGTTCGGTAGCGGTTTACCGGCATAATCGGGATCTTCCAGCACTTTGGCATCGGTATAGCCGTAGCTGGCGATGACGCTGAGGTTATCGGTGAGCGAGCCCGCCAGATCCACCTCCACACCGCGCGAGCGAACCTTACCCGCGGTCTTCGCCACCGTCTCGTCGCCAATACTTTCGGTATACAGCACGTTACGTTTATGAATATCAAATAACGCGATATTGGCGGTAATACCCTCTAAAAGGTCGAATTTCGCGCCGACTTCGTAAGAGGTGGACTCTTCCGGCGGCAGTTCGCCGATATAGCTGGCAATCGACGACTGCGGCATAAACGACTGGGCGACGTTAGCAAACAGCGACACGTTTGGCGTTACCTTGTAAACCAGCCCAGCCTTCGGCGTCCATTTCTCATCGCGGCTATCGGTATTGACGTTAAACGGACGGCCTTTACCGGCGTACTGGGTGTAATACTGGTAGCGTACGCCGGCCACGGCAATCCAGTTGTCGGTCAGATACAGGGCGTCCTGCAGATAGGTCGCATAGCTCTCCTGCTTGATGCGCTGATCGCTATCGGCAGCGGAAACGGTATTACAGGTATCGAGAGTGCCGTAAACCGGATGATAAATATTAAAGCCTTTCACGTTCTTACAACGCAGCATATCGGTACGCAGCAGATCGTAATTCTCATAGGCGACGCCGGTCAGCAGCTCATTATAAAAGCCGCCGATGACCACATTGCCTTGTAGATCGGCGCGGGTGGAATGCATCTTTTGCGTCGAGCCGTGCGTGCCGTCGACCCGGCGGGTCAGGTTGCCGGTCGCAGAATCATAGGCCATTACCCTGGCCTGGTTATCGTTGTAGTGATCCTGGCTGTAACTGTAATCAAAGCGCGCGGTCCAGGCGCTGTTAAGACGGTACTCGGCATTCAGTTGGGCAATATCGGAATAACCATCGGTGATATTAAAGGCTTCATCGAAACGGGTTTTACGATCGACGTTGACCGCGTGGCCGGTATCGAGGTCGAAAATGGTGCCGCGGTCAAAGGGGGCGCTGTAATCGCGATGTGAATACGAAGCGGTAATGGTCGCGCTATCGCCAAACCAGCTCAGGGAAGGGGCGATAAAGCTGCTTTTGTTCTTGCCGAAATTGCGCCAGTAATCTTCATTTTGATATTCGCCGATCAGTCGATATGCCAGATTTGTGCCTTCGATAGGCCCGGTCACGTCGAAGCTACCCGTGCCGCCGCCAAAACTGCTGGAGGTGGCGGAGACAGAACCGGAGAACTGGCGCTCGGGGCGTTTGGTGACCACGTTAATCAGCCCGCCGGGGTCGAGAATACCGTACAGCGTCGAGGCCGGGCCCTTCAGGACTTCAACCCGCTCGGTAGCGGCGTTAAAGCTGCGCGGCAAAACGGTACGCAGGCCGTTGGTCATGATAGAACCGTCGCGATTGGCGCCGAAGCCGCGGCGGGTAAAGGCATCCTGGGTACCGCCGAGGGTATTGGTCTGCACCACGTTAGCGACGTTATACAATGCTTCATCCAGCGAGGTAGCATGCTGATCTTCCAGCACCCGGTCGCTGACGGTATTCACCACCTGCGGAATATCCAGCAGCGGCATTGAGGTCAATGTCGCCGTGGACGAACTCAGCGGCTGATAACCGCTGGTGGCGTTCTGCCGGCGGCCGTCAGCCACCACGGTAATAGTGTCCTCAACATCCTTTGTATTCTTTGCCGCGTTATTTTCTGCGGCCATTAATCCCGGTGAGGCTAAAAAAAGAAGCGAAAAAAGCGCGCGCCCTTGCAATGTCCTGCAGGCGACATGGGGTTGAGTCATTATCTGTTTCTCGTGAACGAATCTGCCTTTGCGGTCAGATAAAGCCAATAAAATCATTGCCCTGAAAATAAAACCTATCTGTTAAGCGTCTGAACGCGCCTTCAGATATGTAATTGAGAATCATTCAAACACGAAGAAATGTAGTAGTAAATGTTATGTAAGATAAAAAATCATCGCAGAAGAAAAGCGCGATTTCGCAGCCTGTCGTAGGCGGTAAGATGCTCTTATTTTATTGATTATAAATGCTATTCATAAAATTCATTTTGTCGCTTCGCGAGATGGTCAACGTGAAGGAAGCAACATGAAGCACAGTATTGACTACTACACTCATCCCCTTCATGATCAAAAGAGAATGAGATTTATTTTGATTTGACTGCAGAACGTCGAGGGCTGATGCCGGAACGCTGCGGCGCAGGAGCGAGTTATGCCACAGCGGGTAAACCCTGCAGAAAAGGGGATCGTCCTGGAATCCCTGTCGGCCGGATATGGCCAAACGCTTATCGTCGATGACATTAACCTGACGATCCCCAGCGGTAAAATGACGGTGCTTGCCGGGGCTAACGGCTCAGGCAAATCAACGCTGTTATCGACCATCGCCAGGATGCTAAAGCCGCTCGGCGGCTGCGTGCGTCTGGACGGAAAGGCCATCCACGACATGCCGACCAAAACGGTCTCCCGCCAGCTGGGGATCCTGCCGCAATCGCCACTGACGCCGGAAGGGCTCACGGTATTCGAACTGGTATCGCGCGGGCGCTACCCGTGGCAGGGGCTGATGCGCCAGTGGTCTGAAGCCGATGAACAGGCGGTGGAAGAGGCGCTGCTATTAACCGGCACCGCCGAATTCGCCCATTTGGCGGTGGATAGCCTTTCCGGCGGCCAGCGTCAGCGCTGCTGGATAGCGATGGCGCTGGCCCAGCAGACGAAAACCATATTACTGGATGAGCCGACCACCTGGCTCGACCTGCGCTATCAGGTCGAAATTCTTGAACTGCTGCAAAGCCTGACCCGCGAACATGGCCGCACGGTAGTGACGGTGCTTCACGACCTGAACTTTGCGGTGAACTATGCCGACCTGCTGGTATTTCTCAAAAAGGGGCGGATAGCCGGGACCATTTCAGAACAGGAAATCTGCAGCCCCGAACTGATTAAAAACGTCTTTGATGTTGATGTGCAGATGTCAATCAATCCGCAAACCGGCAAACCTTTCTTTATGCCGTTTCGCGCACCCCAGGCCGTTGCCCGATGAACGCCGCCGTGCTGTACGCCACGCGGCGTCGTACTCGTCCGCGGTTGGCCATGCTGCTATTAACCCTGATGCTAATCGTCGGTTCGCTGATTCATCTTGGTTTAGGCGCCCGCTGGATCGCGCCGCAGACGGTCCTGCAGGCGCTGATCGAGTACGACCCGCGGAACTTCGATCACCGTATTATTGTTGATTTACGTCTGGTTCGGCTGGCAGCGGCGCTGTTGATCGGCGCGGCGCTTGGCGTTGCCGGGGTGCTGCTGCAGACGGTGATCCGCAACCCGCTTGGCGAGCCGCATATCCTTGGGCTCAACGCCGGGGCCTCGTTGGCGGTGGTCGCGACCTCGGCGCTGGGCCTCTCTGTCGGCGATTTTCCGGCAGCTCGCCCGCTAACCGCCGCCTGTGGCGCGGCGCTACTTTTCGGCGGGGTAATGGCGCTGGCCTCTGCCGGGCGCGGCGGGGCGACGCCGCTGCGCATTACGCTATGCGGCGTGGCGATCTCGGCGTTTGCCTCGGCGGTGACGGCGGCGATATTAATTCTTGACGAACAAACGCTGCTGGCGATGCGCACCTGGCTTGCCGGCGATCTGGCCGGGTTGAACTGGGCTACTCTACAGGCGGCGCTGGTGCCGGCGCTTTCTGGCATGGGACTGGCGCTGCTCCTCGCGCCACGTCTGAACGTGCTGGCGCTGGGCGATAAAGTGGCGATGGGGCTGGGGGTGAATCTGGTGCAGACCCGGCTGCTGGGGCTGGCCGCTATTGCGTTGCTGTGCGGCGCGGCGGTGGCGGTCGCCGGACCAATAGGGTTCGTCGGGCTGGTGGTGCCACACGTGGTGCGCCGTCTGATAACGCAAGATATTCGTCTGGCGTTACCGCTGGCGGCGCCGGTAGGGGCGCTGGTGCTGGTGCTGGCGGATATCGCCGCCCGCACGATCGTCGCCCCGCAGGAACTGGCGACCGGCGCGATGACCGCGCTGGTTGGCGCGCCGCTGTTTATCTTTATTGCCGCGAGGTTTTTTAAATGAAACGCGCCGTTCATCGCGCCGGATTTCGGCCTCTGGCGATGGGTTCAACCCGCCTATTGTTACGTCCGGCGGCATTAAAAATTGCCGCCTTCATCCTGTTCATTTTGCTGACGCTGGGGCTCTACAGCCTCAGCCGCGGCAGCTTCCCGCTGCCGTCTTCGACATGGGCGCGTGCGCTGCTGGCGCCGGAGCAGATTGGCGAGCAGCAACGCTTTATCCTGTTTGACATTCGCCTGCCGCGAATTTTGATGGCGCTGCTGTGCGGCGCCATGCTTGGCCTGGCGGGGGCGGCGATGCAGAGCATTACCCGTAACGGCCTGGCGGACCCCGGCCTTATTGGCGTCAAAGAGGGAGCCTGCATTGTGGTACTGGCGCTAATTCTGTTTTTCCCGGCCATAGGGCTGGCGTGGCGGCCGCTGGCGGGAATGCTCGGCGGCGTATTGGTGGCGCTGTTGGTGCTGGCGCTGGCGCGCGATTGTTCACGTCCGCGCTTTATTCTGATCGGCATCGGCGTGTCATGGACGCTGGCGGCGGCGGTTGGCATTTTTATGACCACCGCCGACGTACGCGATGTACAGACGGCGATGATCTGGCTCTCCGGCAGCCTGCACGCGGCGACCTGGCCGCTGCTGGCGGTGGCGTTTTGCTGGGCGCTGCCTGGCGCATTGATTCTGTTTTGCACCGCCCGCGCGGCGGATGTGGCGCTGCTGGGCGATCGTACCGCCATCGGTCTTGGCGTGCGTTTGCCCCAGCTCACGCTACTGCGTTTCTTCGCCCCCGTGCTGCTGACCTCTGCCAGCGTTTCCTGCGTTGGCAGTCTGGGTTTTGTCGGTCTGATGGCGCCGCATATGGCGCGCTTCGTCCTGCGCGGCGGTCAGGTGGCACTGCTCTGCGGCAGCGCGCTGATTGGCGCGTTGCTGGTGCTGGCAACCGATACGCTGGGGCGGCTGGCGTTTGCGCCGCTGCAGATCCCGGCGGGGATTGTCATTGCGCTGGTAGGGTGCCCATTTTTTATTGCTCTGCTTTGGCGTCGCCGTGACGCCCTGTAAATCAAAAAGGATTGTTATGCGTTGGTTCGTTTCTCTGCTGGTGCTGTGCGCGGGCGCTGCCGCGGCTGCCGATTCGCAAACCTTCACCGACGATTTAGGTCGTACGGTGAGCGTACCGCTGCATCCGCAGCGTATCGTTTCGATGCACGATCTCGATATTACCATCCCGCTAATTGAGCTTGGGGTACCGCCGGTGGCCAGCCATGGCCGCACGCGCCCGGACGGTAGCCACTACCTGCGCTCCAGCGCCCAGTTAACCGGCGTCGATTTCGACAATAGCGAGATCCGCTTTATTGGCACCGCCGATATCGACCTTGAAGCCGTGGCTGCGGCGAAGCCGGATCTGATTATTACCGAGCCCAGCCGCCATGTCTCGGTGGAGCAACTAGCGAAAATCGCGCCGACGGTCAGTATCGATCACCTGCAGGGCAGCGCGCCGCGGATTTACCGCAAACTGGCGCAGCTCACCGGCAGCCAGGCGCGGCTGGCGGTGCTTGAACGTCGTTATCAGGAACAAATTAAACAGCTAAAGGCCACGGTCGACCCGCAGCAGTACCGCGTGTCGGTGATTCAGGCGAATAACGGCAAGGTGACGGTACACTACTCCTATCACGCGCTGGGGCGAGTTCTGCGTGACGCCGGGTTCCGCTTCCCGCCGTTGATCGACAAGATCCCCGATGGCCAGCGGATCGACGTCAGCGCCGAGCAGCTACCGGAACTGGATGCCGATTTTGTCTTCGCGACCTGGCGTTCGGACACCAGCGGTAAGCCGCAGGATGAGCTAAAGGCCATGGAGGCGGTAATGCCCGGCTGGTGTGATTTTATGCGCGCCTGCCGCACCGGCCGCTATATTTTGCTGCCGCGCGAAGAGGTTATTTCTAATTCGTATGCCGCATTGACGCTGATGGTTGCTCAGGTGCAGTCGCACATCGCCGGTCGGCCGATTCCGGCGGGGGCGAAATGAAAGCGGGAGTGAAAAAAGAGAAGGGGAGAGTCGATCTGTTTGGCGAGCGTTTTCGCGCCCGCGCGCATCAACTTTCGCCCCGTTTACGCGAAGTGGCAAACTACATCAATGATAATCGCGAGGTGGTACTGGAACGCACGGCGATGGAGATCGCCACCGCTACTCACACCTCCGATGCCACCGTGGTGAGGGCAATTCAGGCATTGGGTTTTGCCGGGCTACGCGAATTAAAAGAGACCATGGCGCGCTGGTTCGGGCCGTCAGCGACCTCGTCGGAAAAGATGCGCTCGACGGTGGGGGCACTCTCCTGTGATGTCAATTCCAGCATCGATTTTGTGCTCGATGGGCATCAACGCGCCTGTGAGGTGCTATCGCGTGCGGACAATCGCGCGGCGGTAGCCCAGGCGGTGGCGCTGCTGGGCGATGCGCGTCAGGTGGCGATATTTGGCATCGGGGCGTCGGGGATCCTCGCCGAGTACACCGCGCGTCTGTTTAATCGTATTGGCTTACCTGCCTGTACCCTCAACCGTACCGGCTTCAGTCTTGCTGAGCAGTTGATTAGCCTGCAGCGCGGCGACGTGCTGATTATGATGGGGCAAAAATCACCGCATCGGGAGGGCATGACCACGTTGCGCGAGGCGCAGCGGCTGGGGATCCCGACGATATTACTCACCCAGGCGCTGGATTCGCGCTTCAGTCAACTGGCACAGGTGGTGATTGATGTTCCGCGCGGCGGCGATAACGGGCGAGTGCCGCTGCACGGTACGGTGCTGATTTGCCTTGAGATGATCGTGCTGTCCGTTGCCTCGACTACGCCGCAAAAGACGGTCAAATCAATGAAGCGAATCAATGAATTGCATCGAGCCATTGGCAAATCAGGTGGTCAACGCGGTTGAACAAAAGATAATTCGCTATCCCGATGCTTTCCGGTTGCATGCCATGCTAAGTATGTGTATTTTTATGCAAAATAAATGCATAAAAAGGATGTCTCATGGTCAAGAATTTGCTCAAAGCGTGTTTCATGATGGCCGCGCTGGCGGCAGCCGGACAGGCGGCTGCGGAAACCTATACCGTCGGCTCCGGCGGCACCTACCGTCCCTTTGAATTCGAAAATAGTCAAAAACAGCTGGAAGGCTTTGATATCGATATCATTAAAGCGATCGCCAGGGCCGAAGGTTTTGACGTGAAGCTGGTCAATACCCCCTGGGAGGGCATTTTCGCCACTCTGGGTACCGGCGATCGCGACATTATCATCTCGGGTATTACCATCACCGATAAACGCAAACAGATGGTGGATTTCTCCGCGCCGTACTTCCCGGCCGAGCAGTCGATTGTGGTGCCGGAAGGTTCAAAAGTGAACTCGCTGGCGGCGTTAAAAAACGAAAAAGTCGGCGTGGTGAACTCCAGCACTGGCGATATTGTGGTTTCGCAGGAGCTGGGTAAAAACAGCACCTCCATTAAGCGCTTCGACAATACGCCACTCATGCTGCAGGAGCTGTTTGAAGACGGCGTCAGCGCCGCGGTAGGCGACGTTGGGGTGGTTAAATACTACATCAAGCAGCACCCGGAAAAGCAGTTCAAGCTGGTGCCTGACGCTAAATTTGAGCGCCAGTATTTCGGCATCGCCGTCGCTAAAGGTAACAGTGAACTGCTGGGCAAAATCAACGCCGGTTTGCAGAAAATTGTTGCCGACGGCACCTACGCCAAAATCTATAAAACCTGGTTCGATGACAACGTACCGACGCTGCCTGCGCAATAACACCAATTTTCAGTGACCGCGGCTGTCGCTCAGGCGATGGCCGTATTTTTTAGGGAAAGACTATGACGGGATTCCGTTGGGAGATCATCGAGGAGTACGGCCCGCTGTTTATGGACGGCGCCTTGATGACGATTAAATGTACCATTATCTGCGTGATCCTCGGGACGTTGTGGGGGTTAACGCTTGGACTGGGGCGGATGGCGAAGGCCGAGCACGGGCCATGGAAATATATTCTGCGTTATCTGGTGCAGTTTCCGGTGCGCTTCTACGTCAGCGCCTTCCGTGGTACGCCGCTGTTTGTGCAGATTATGGTGGTCCACTTTGCGCTGGTGCCGCTGTTTATTAACCCGCGCGACGGCCTGCTGGTCACCAGCGGGATAATGAGCGCCGATTTCGCCCGCGAACTGCGTTCTAACTACGGCGCGTTCCTCTCCTGTATCGTGGCGATTACCCTTAACGCCGGGGCCTACGTGTCGGAGATTTTCCGCGCTGGCATCCAGTCTATCGATAAAGGGCAGATGGAAGCTTCGCGCGCGCTGGGTATGCCGTGGTGGAAAACCATGCGTAAAGTGATCCTGCCGCAGGCATTTCGCCGCATTCTGCCGCCGCTTGGCAACAACGCTATCGCTATTGTTAAAGACTCATCGCTGGCCTCGGCGATTGGGCTTGCCGATCTGGCCTACGCGGCGCGAACCGTCTCCGGCGCTTACGCCACCTACTGGGAGCCCTACCTGACGATCTCGCTGGTTTATTGGGTGATTACCTTCCTGCTGGCGCAGCTGGTTAACCGTCTGGAAAAGAGGTTTGGCAAAAGTGATTCACATTAATAATTTACATAAGCGCTTTGGCGATAGCCACGTGCTGCGCGGCATCAGTTGCGATATTAAACCGCAGGAAGTGGTGTGCATTATCGGGCCCTCCGGCTCGGGCAAAAGCACCTTTTTGCGCTGTATGAATGCGCTGGAAACCGTGAGCGAAGGCGAAGTGGTGGTCAACGGCTTTGCCGCCCATGACCGGACGACCGACCTCAACAAGATGCGTGAAAGCGTTGGCATGGTGTTCCAGCGCTTTAACCTGTTCCCGCATATGACGGTGCTGGAAAACCTGCTGATGGCGCCGATGAATTTGCGCAACATGCCGCGCCAACAGGCGGTCGACCTGGCGGATGCCTTGCTGGCGAAGGTGGGACTCAGCGATAAGCGTGACGCCTGGCCTTCCAGCCTCTCCGGCGGTCAGCAGCAGCGGGTAGCGATTGCCCGTGCGCTGGCAATGAAGCCATCGATCATGCTGTTTGATGAGCCCACGTCAGCGCTGGATCCGGAACTGGTAGGGGATGTGCTGGAAGTGATGAAAAATCTCGCCAGCGAAGGGATGACGATGGTGATCGTGACCCACGAAATGGGCTTTGCCCGCGAAGTGGCCGACCGGGTGATTTTCATCGATCAGGGGGTGATTCAGGAAGAGGGCAAACCGACGCAGATCTTTAGCGCGCCGACCAATCCGCGCACCGCTGCTTTCCTCAGTAAGGTGCTGTAGCCAAAAGCAAAACGGGCAGGTGGATCCCCGCCTGCCCGTTATCAACAACCTCCGCTATTGTGCGGTCTCGGTAGCCTCTTCCATGTCCTCTTCCTGCTCATTGGCGAGCAGCGTTTTTTCATTCTTGCTAAGGCACTGGATTAGCAGGAACAGCACGCCGCTGGCGAACAGGGTGATGATCAAGCCGTCATAGCCGGAGACGCCAATCAGCATGCCGCTGACAATCGGCCCGGCCACGCTACCGGCGGACCAGAAAAAGCCAAACAGGGCGTTAATCATGATTAACTTTTGCCCGCTAAAGGTTTTACCCGCCCGCACCAGCGACAGGGTGTAAAGCGCGCCCGCCGCGGCACCGAGCAGCAGGCAGATAGCCATCAGCTGTACGCGCGAGGCGAGCATAAACGGCAGCGCCAGAAGCGACAGGCTAAAGACAACCGCGCAGATAAGATGCACGCGACGGATGCCGAAGCGGTCGGCAACCCATCCCAGCGGCGCCTGGAACATGGCGTCGCCGGTGAGGACGACGGTGACCAGCAGTACCGCCATCGTTTCATTTAAACCTTTATCGATGCCGTACAGCGGCAGTAGCGCGAGAATACTGGCGTCGAAGAAGGCAAAGCAGAATACCCCAGAGGCCAGAACTGGCAAAAATGCCCCCAGGCTACGCCAGCTGGCGCGCTCGGCAAGGCTTTCGCGACTGCCGCGCGGCAGATGACGCAGCATCAGCAGGCAAACGGCGGTAATGGCGACAATCGCCATCAGCGCCGCGTGTTGCCAGGCGGGGCCGACGGAGATAAGCAGCGGGCCGGCGAGCTGGCAGCCGGTAAATGCCGAGGCATAGATGCCGGTGAGAGTAGCGCGATTACTGCCCGCCGCGCCGCCGGTTATCCAGCTTTCCCCCAATACGATAATGACGCCGGAGGCGAGTCCGGTTAGCAGACGCGGCACCAGCAACAGCGTCATGTCGGTGGTCATGCAGGAGGCGATGGTCGCCAACGCCAGCAGGATCAGGCTAACGCTGAGCAACGCGCCCATTTCAAAACGACGGCACAGAGCGGGAGAAAGGAAAGAAGAGAGCATCATTCCAGCGGGCGGCAGCGCTGCCAGCAGGCCGACATAAAGCGGAGCAACTTGTTGCTGCGCCAGCTCAAGGCTGATTAATGGCACCGTATAGCCGGTGATAAATCCCACAAGTGAAGCGGCCATGATCATCGCCAGCGTGGGGGCCAGGCGATTCTGGTCTGGGTTAAACATTGTATTCCCGATAACGGAAGGTTGCAGGTGGATAATCCGGCAAGACGCCGACCAGTCTGCATGATAATTAATCAGCTGGCGGAAGTCACCGCTGAAATAGCTACTATTTTTGATATCGATAAAACGATCCGCTGGTGAATAGACAAAAATCATCATCGCTGAAGTTGTCAGCCGCGGGGGCGAAAGGATATAACGAAGGGTGCCGCCTGGAAGCAGCAGGACGGGGACCACTCATTCAGTAATGAAAGGAACAGGACATGGCGGTATCGTCTTCACTGATTGCCGAAGCTATCGGCTGGCGTCGCGATTTTCATGCTCATCCGGAGCTCGGGTACCAGGAGCAGGAGACCTCGCGTCGGGTCGCCGGGCTACTGGCTTCGTTCGGCCTGCAGGTGCATGTCGGGCTGGCAGGTACCGGGGTCGTCGCGACGCTTGAGAACGGCCCGGGGCCGGTGATTGGCCTGCGTGCCGATATGGATGCGCTACCTATCGCTGAACAGGGGGCGGTGGAATATCGTTCGCGTCGTGCTGGCGTGATGCATGCCTGCGGTCATGACGGCCACACCGCCATGCTGTTGGCTGCCGCCGCGCACCTTGCCCAGACCCGCAACTTTGGCGGCACCGTGCATTTTGTCTTTCAGCCCGCGGAGGAGAACCTCGGCGGCGCGCGCAAAATGGTGGAAGAGGGGTTGTTCGAGCGCTTCCCGATGGACGCCATTTACGCGTTGCACAACTGGCCAGGCTTGCCGCTGGGGCATGTGGCGGTGAATCCCGGGGCAATGATGGCCTCGCTTGATGCCTTCGAGATAACGCTCACCGGTAAAAGCTGCCATGCGGCGATGCCGGAGAGCGGCGCCGACCCTATCGTCGCCGCCGCCCAGCTGATTATGGCGCTGCAGACGATTCCGTCGCGCCGCCTGTCGCCGCAGGATTCCGCGGTGGTCAGCATTACCCAGATAATCGGCGGTGAGGCGATCAACGTGCTGCCGGACCGCGTGGTGCTGCGCGGGACTTTTCGCTGCCTGAGCAATACGGTGCGCGAGCGGGTAAAAAACCTGATTGAGCAGTACGTGCATACGCAGCCGCAGGTTTCCGACGTTGACGGTCAGATTGCGTGGTATCCGGGCTATCCGGTGACCAAAAATGATGCGCAACAGGCGCTGAAGGTGCGCGAGGTGGCGCAGGCCGAGCTCGGCGAAGCCGCGGTGCGCTGGCAGATCAATCCTTCCATGGCGTCGGAGGATTTTGCCTGCATGCTGGAAGTGTGTCCCGGCGCCTATTTCTGGATAGGGACAGACGGCGAAACGCCCTCCAGGCCGCTACACAATGCCAGCTACGATTTTAACGACGATCTGCTGGCGCCCGGCGTGGCGCTGTGGACGGCGCTGGTGGAATCACTGCTGCCTGCCGGGCAGGGCTAAGTTTTCGTGTGCCGCGGAAAGCGCGGGTGAACGGTCTCCGGGGGCCAACAAAGAAATGATAAATAAAATATTGGTCAGTGCCTGCCTGATGGGCCTTAAAGTCCGTTATAACGGAAAAGAGAAAGCGCAGATGACCCATCAACTTGCTCGCTGGCAACGGGAGCAGCGCCTGGTAATCCACTGTCCTGAGCTGGCTGCCGGGCTACCTGTTCCGCGACCACCTGCCGAGATCGTGTCGGCTGATGGGAGAGACGTAATGAGTGGACAAGCCAGAATAATTGAAAATACGGGAAGGGATGTTACGCCGCATTATCAACTGGCAGCCTGGCTGGCTCTGCGAGCAGCACAAGAAGCAGGTTGTACCGCCGCATTGTTAACTGATGGTAGTCCTACGTGCGGCAGTCAGTTTATCTATAATGGTTCTTTCAGTAATCAGCGTAAATCGGGTATGGGAGTGGCGGCGTCACTGCTCAGTGAGCATGGCATCGCGGTATTTTCAGAAGCTCAGTTTGCGGAGCTTGTGAGCTGGATAGAAGAACGGGAATGAGCGGTTCCCCAGGGTTAACGTCGAACTGTATGAGGTTCACACCTCGACATAGCCGACGTTAAAGCCTTATGAAATGAACCTATATAAGGTGTAGATATTTCGAAGCAACCGTTGTCTTTTTATTTGGGAATATATTAATTGGGTTACGAAGCAGTCGGGATAAACAGTCATCTATCTTAGAGGTCAGGAGGAATTATAACTTTAGACGATATTTTCTCAGGTTTTGATCTGCAAGTTGAGGGGGTAACACCAAAATGCCTCATAAAATTACGGCAAAAAGACGAATGATCGTTAAAGCCGACATGTAGATAAATCTCGGAAATAGATAATGTACTGCTTCTGAGTAATTCTGCAGCAACGGTCATTCTCCTGGCCCGAATATAACCTACAAGTGTATATCCAGTCACTTTTTTAAAGAGGCGCTGTAGATACCATGGAGAATAGCCTGATTTCTCTGCAATTTTTATGACAGGCATGGCGCGGGTAAGATCCTCTTCAATCCAGGTGACAATGTCTTTTATCGTCTGATAAGGAACGGGATTTTCAATTTTCTCTAACATATTCATAAACACCATACTGAGACCATTTTTCTCACAAAGGTTAAGGCGAATGGCTATGTCTTATTTGATCATTGCGGGGGCAGGTCATCGCTACCCCCCATGATTATTGATATAAGTAGTTAATTCTGATGCAAGGCTAACCAAGGTTTTTAAGATAAATTAATTCCCTCGATTGAATAATCGCTTTCGCAGCCATGCCTTAATCTTATTCCAATATTCTTTACCGAGAAGCGTAACGGCGAATATAAACAGGATTTCACCAACTACAGCGACGATCGAGGCGACAACAATTTTATTGGGAATATTGAGTAAAGGAATAAACGGAAAAGCTAACCAGTACACCAGCACCAGTCCTAGCATGGTAAAACCTGCTTTCTTCCTGAAACTCAATTTACTCTCACGCACCAGCGCAGGTAACTTACGTATTCCTTTCTCAAGATCATCAATCAGGGTATAGACCACAGGAATAACCAATAGGCTCAACACGGTGGAGGTGATTAACCCTCCAATAACCGCTACCGCCATTGGACTGCGGAAACTGGGATCCGCACTGCCAAAGCCCATGGCAACCGGAAGCATACCTGCGCCCATTGCCAGCGTTGTCATGATGACCGGGCGCGAGCGTTTATGACAGGCGTCAAGCACTGCCTCAGTTCTGCTGAAAGGTCTGACGATTGTGGCTCCATCCGGGCTAACATGCCCGCGACGTGATTCAATCGCATAATCAACCAACAGGATCGAGTTCTTAGTGGCGATCCCCATTAGCATGATCAAACCAATCAGCGAGGACATCGAAAACGCCTGGCCTGCAAGTAGCAGTCCAACAAACGCCCCTCCCAAGGATAACGGGAGCGCTACCAGAATGGTGATGGGCTGGAAGAAGTCTTTAAACAGGAGAACCAGTACGACATATATGGCCAGAATCCCGGCAACCATGGCGGTCGCGAAGCCAGCAAAAAGTTCATTCATCATGTCTTCATCACCCTGAGTGAGTTGATGTATGCCTGGCGGTAAATTCTGGATAGAGGGGAGCGTCGATACCATTGCGGTCAGTTTTCCCAGTTCCATACCTGAAAGCTCTACATCCAGCGAGATGCTGCGTGCCCGATTGATGCGATTAATCTGTGCAGGCCCGCTACCCTGTTCCAGCGTGACCACTTGATCGAGCATCACGGGCCCCTTGGTTCCTGGGACCAATAGCTTCTCGAGCTGTTGTGGATGTTCACGCAGCGCCTTTGATAACTTGACGACAATGGGGATCTGGCGTTGCTCAACATTGAATTTAGACAAAAATTGGTCGTAGTCGCCAACCGTCGCTATACGCAGCGTATCGGCAATCGCTGCTCCTGACACGCCAAGCTCTGCTGCCCTGGAGAAATTGGGCCGCAGGATAATTTCATTACGGGTAAGCCCCGCGCTGGAAGTGATGTTTCCCAGGCCGGGAATTTGACGCAAATCGCGTAATACCGCTTCTGCTGTTTTAGAGAGCAGTTGTTGATCATCTCCAACCAGCACCAACTGATACTTTTCACCAGAAGCACCAAAACCAACCTTGCTACGTGTCCCTGGCAATGTGGCCATTGCGGCACGAATGTCGTTCTCAATAATGTGTTTCTCTGGTCGTTCTTTACGAGGATCCAGCAATAGCGTAAGCGTTGCCATCCTTACATCACTATTGCCGTCGGCCGCCATGATATCGCTTCCCGTCGCGCCTCCACCAATGGTTGTATAGATATGACGAATATGACGGAGATTTCCCAGACGATGCCTGGCCTGTTCCGCCAGGGCTTGTGTTTGATCTATTGTGGCGCCGGGAGGCAGCTCCAGCGTCACCTGGGTTTGCGAATTATCGTCAGCGGGGAAGAACCCTTTAGGAAGTAAAGGGATAAGCATCAATGAGCCAATAAAAAATCCTCCCGCCAGCGACAAAGTGAGCCAGCGATGTCGTAATGTCCAGTGACAAGCATGCAGATATGCCGCCATCCAGAATGGATCCCGCTGCGGGCGCACGTGCGGCTTCATCAGATACGCCGCCATCATCGGGGTTAGCAAGCGAGCCACTATCAGAGAGGCAAAAACGGCCAGCGCAGCTGTCCAGCCAAATTGCTGAAAGAACTTTCCGGCAACGCCGGGCATAAAAGCCGTTGGCAGAAAGACCGCGATCAGCGCAAAGGTTGTTGCAACAACGGCAAGTCCAATTTCAGAGGCGGCATCAATTGCTGCCTGGTAGGGGGGCTTACCCATACCAATGTGTCTTTCGATGTTCTCAACTTCTACAATCGCATCATCAACTAAAAGGCCTATTACCAGTGACAGGGCCAGCAAAGTTACGATGGACAGAGAGAAGCCCATCGCGTCCATACCGATAAAGGCGGGTAAAATTGACAGCGGCAGGGCGGCTGCCGAAATTAAGGTCGCCCGAATGTCACGCAGAAACAGGAATACAACAAGGATCGCCAGTATGGCGCCCTCGTAGATCATATGCATGGATGCATCAAACTCTTCCTGAACCGGCTGGACAAAATCATAGACCTGGGTAATTTGCAGATCAGGCCATTCTGCTTTTATCTGTCTTAATGCCTGGGCTATGTTGTCTCCGACCTCTACTTCACCGGCGCCTTTAGCGCGTGTGACTTCGAATCCAACCACCTTCTGACCATCAAGCGAAGCCAGCGCGCGGCGTTCTGCAATCGTGTCTTTGATTGTGGCGACATTGTCCAGGCGAAAGTGCTTCCCGCCGGGCAGCGGTAGTTCAAGTGCTGATAAGTCATTAATGTTTTTGACGCGGGCAAAAAAACGAAGCGGTTGCTTTCCATGTCCAAACTCGGCATTACCGCCAGTCGCCTCCATTTGAACATCACGTAGCTGGCGTGAAACCTCCGCTGCTGTGATACCTGCGGCCTCCAATTTGACCGGATCCAGCTCAATCTGTATCTCACGATCGACGCCACCAACACGGGTAACCGTCCCCACGCCCGACAAGCCCTGAAGACGCCGGGAAAGGGTATTGTCAACAAACCAGGAGAGTTCGCTTTCATCCATCTTGCTGGAGCTGACGGTAAATGCCAGAATCGGTTTTCCCGTAATATTGAGCTTACGGACGACCGGATCCCGAAGATCTGCCGGTAAATCTGTACGTATGCCCTGAACGGCCGAGCGCACATCATCCACCGCTTCCTGGACCGGTTTTCCCAGCCGGAATTCAACAGACATATTGACCAGACCATCCTGGATGGTGGTACGCATATCTTTCAGGCCCTGCACCGAAGAGATAGCATCCTCCAGTTTGCGCGCCACCTCTGATTCAAGCTGTGGCGGAGCGGCTCCGGGAAGTGCGGCAGAGACCGTAACGGTGGGGACGTCCATATCAGGGAAGCTTTGAATCTTCATCATCCGGAAGGAATAAAAACCCGCAACACTCAGGACCAGAAAGAGCAGGATAGGAGGTATAGGGTTGCGAATGGACCATGTGGAAATATTCACGGGTTCGCCTCCTGAATCTCTTCGACCCTGCCAGGAGACGTTACGCCGTCATCTACTTGCACGGTATCGCCACTATGTAAAAATACGCCTCCGCTCGCGACTATTTGTTCCGTACCATTTAGGCCAGAATCAATTTCTTGCCGATCGTCCAGTACGCGACCAACGCTGACCTTTAGCGCTTTTACCTGCAGATTGTCATTCACAATGAATACCTGATGGTACCCATCGCGTGCAATGATGGCTGATTGCGGTACGGTCCAACGCTGGTGGTCACCCAAAACGATTTCGCCGTTGACCCACGAACCTGGCCGAACGGATTTGGAGTCTTTGATTTCATGAGAGAGAATATCCACGTAGGCGATTCCCCGTCGTGAAGAGGCATCGATAGTGGTGGAGGCCAGGCGTACCACTCCGTTCCATGTATGTCCGCCGGGGGAGGTTATTTGCGCTTTCTGACCCGGGAAGACTTTTTCTAGCTGTTCTGCAGATAATTCAGCTCGCCATTCAAATCGGCCCTGTCGAATAAGTCGGAACATCTCTGTATTTTGGCCCGGGACGGAACCGATGCTTGCCAGGCGGCTGGAAATCACACCGTCATCAGGCGCCCTAAGCACGGTCTGGTCGAGATATATTTTTTGCGCGTCCACCCGTGCCTTTGCCGACTCCAGGCGCGCTTTTGTCGCCAACTCCTGAGTCAATAATTTATGGATATCCTGCTCACTGAGCGTACCTGTGCCTCGTAATTTTCGAGCGCGTAGAGCATCTGCCTGCGCATTCTGCGCGAGGGCATTAGCTTCGTTGCGCTCCGCAATAGCCAGCAGATAATTATTCATAACGGTATCATGAGAAAACTCCGCCAGTGGTTGTCCTTTACGAACAACATCACCCTCTTCAGCCAGTAATTTTTCCACGCGTAAGCCATTTGCTTCAGGGCTGATGATGGCTTCCTGCCATGCAGCAATGGCACCACTTGCGGCTATGGAGAGAGGCACTGAGCGTCTCTCGGGTGTCACAACGGTTACGGTCAGGACCGATTTAGTTGTCGTCTGAGAAGTTGTCTCCGCGGACCCATCGCATGCAGTTAACACCATCAACATGGGAATCAGCATGAGTGCGGGTAAAATCCGCGACCGGGAGAAAGGGGGAGGCATTTGCATCATGATTGTTAATCCTGGCATGTATATATTTAATAGCGTGAGTACGCACTCATTTAAAAGGAGAAAAAAAAGGCAGTTATACACTGCCATCAAGTTCGATAGCCCGGAGCATGGCCTCATAGCCTGCGCGCTTATAGGCCTCTGTAAGGTAAGGTTTTTGCGCGGCCAGGTCGATCACACCATTGGCCATGACCGTGGAAATCATTCCGTGAAACTCAGATGATTGCGTGGCATCTAACCCCTCTATCGATGCGAGTTGAGGCATAGTAAATTCCCCGATTCTCATACTTCTTTCCATCTGTTGCTCAGATAGCTTTCCGGAGACCATTAACTTGTTGCTGGTGGCGTAGGCTTCCGGGTTCTCCAGTGCCCAATCAATATAAGCGTTCCAGCCGATCTGAATCTTATTTGTCTCCGGCGAAGCTGACGCTAAACTTCGAGCCAGCATATTCTCCATTTCATCAAGGAGATAGTCACCTACCGCGCCTATCAGCGCGTCTTTATTTTCAAAATAGTGAAACAGGGTACCCTCTGAAACGGAAGCTTTTCTGGCGATCGTTACGGTGGATGCTGCTAACCCTTGCTCGGCAAAAATTTCGGTGGCGGCACGTAGCAATGCCTGCTGTTTTTCTTCACTACGGGGACGGGCCATTGGTAACACCTTTTAAAAAAGTAATCACTTTATTATAGGGAGTGCGAAATATTACGCAAGAGTGGCGATGAATCATTAAGCCGGGGGAGGCGGTGAGGTTAGCCCCCCGGTTTAACCCTGATTGAGTCCGGCGAAGCGGTGAGACGCTATATCAGACGCTGGTTGAGGCAAGTGTTACAGTATAAAAGGAGTCGGGGAAATTTTACTCAGCTAAATAACCCCCATCGATGGGATAAACGCCGCCGGTACAGAACGCCGCATTTTCTGACAGCAAAAACAGTATGAAGTCTGCTATTTCTTGCATTTTAGCCATCCTCTTCATTGGGTGGCTATTGGCGAAACTACGTACGATATTGTCAGGGAATTCACTCATTCGTGGCGTTTGGACGTAGCCCGGAGCAACGGCATTGATTCGAATGCCTTGCGTTGCAAACTCTAATGCTGCGGTTTGGGTTAAACCGATGATACCGTGTTTAGCCACGGTGTAGGGCGCTAATCCTGGAATGCCAACCAGACCATTGACTGCAGATAAATTAACGATAGAGCCGCCAAACTTCATCATTGCAGGTATTTCGTATTTTAGGCAGTAAAAAACGCCGCTCAATGAAGTGGCAATAACTTTGTCCCAGTTTTCAACTGTCTGTTCTGTTATATTTTTACCATGCTCACCTGTTATGCCCGCATTATTTACAGCATAATCAAGTCTGCCGAAATGTTTGATCACTTCAGCAATCATTTTCTGTACTTGTTCAGGTTGCGACACATCGCATCCGATCCCCAGCGCCTGTTGCCCCTGTGAAGATAATTGTTTCGCTTTTGGGATGGCCTGCTCTGGCGAGCGGGAGACAATAACGACCTTAGCACCATGTTGGTGTAATTGCTCTGCGACTGCCTCACCTATCCCTGTCGTGCTTCCTGTGATGACAGCAACTTTATTCTGGAAATTCATCCTTCCCCCTATGACGTAGAATTGAGTCTTGCATCTGGAGGAGTATACAAAATAGCTGTGACAGTTTTTGTCAGTACTCTTTCTCCTCGGCGATCCCTTCTTTTATTCTCCATTTTTTCAATAAAGCCATCCGGCTTTCCCTGTATATAGAGTCCAGTTGTGCCATCTCTGCAATTTTGTCAGTTCTAAAATGACGAAAATCATTTCTCATCTCACACCATGCGACCAAAAGCCAACATGACTGCATATATGCCAATCCGATGGGCCATATAACACGAGAAGAGTCAGTGCCTTTCTTGTCACAATATTTTATTTGGACTCTCTTTTGCTTTTTAATAGCATCGCGAATGTCTTTGAAAAAGACCTCATTACTTTCTGAAGGGCCGATTAAATAAGATTGGCTTTCGATAAGGCTTTTTAATTCGTCGGGAATGACGGCGTGTATTTTAGCAAGCGCATTCCTTGCTGTGTTTTTGAAATCATCATCTGTGTTATGAGATACCCAATTTAGTCCAAGGGTAATAGCATTGATTTCTTCATGAGAAAAATTTAAGGGTGGCAAATGAAAGTCAGACTTAACGATATAACCCATTCCGGCCCCACCTTCAATGCGCACCCCTTGATGCTGCAGCGTTTTTATATCTCTATAAAGTGAACGTACGCTTATCCCTAATCTTTCTGAGAGCGTGGATGCCGTGATGGGATATCTTTGCGCTCTTAATATCTGTAGTAACTCGAGAAGCCTCTCTGTTCTGGTCATTTGATAAGTCCATCCTGATACAGCGAAAAAATCTTAAACCTAAAGTTTCCCGTTCATGCGCAGCGCATCAACAACGAGTGAGAAGGCTGGGGAAGGCTGTTTGCGGCTGGGATAATAAAGATAGTAGCCCGGAAAAGGATGACACCAGGACTCAAGCACGCGTACGAGACGACCTTCTCTGATGTGTGAGCCGAATTCCTCTTCAGGTAAAAAGGCGATGCCTAACCCTGCCAGGGCGGCGTCGACAACATGATCCGACGTGTTAAACGTCAACTGTCCATTAACCCGGACCTTCAACTCTCCTCCCTCGTGATCGAATTCCCAGACATAAATCCCGCCGGAGCGGACCATGCGCATATTAATACACTGATGCTGCGTCAGATCATGAGGCGTTTTCGGCACCGGGTATCGTGCGAAATAATCTGGCGAGGCGGCTGCTGCCATGCGCAGTTTCGGGCCGATTGGCATCGCTATCATATCTTTATCAATCGTATCGCCAAGCCGCACGCCCGCATCAAACCGATCCGCCACGATATCCCGGAATCCGTGATTAGCATCGAACTCAATATGAATATCCGGATATTCGCGGAGCAGCGGCGCCAGCTTGGGCAGCAGAGTCGTTTTCAGCACGTTCGGCCCGCAGGTGATGCGGACGATTCCTGCAGGCTTGTCCCGCAGTTCAGTCAGCATGTCCAGCTCAGCCTCTATCTCATCAATACGATGGCCCACCGATTGCAACAGGCGTTCCCCGGCCGCCGTCGGGGACACACTGCGGGTGGTCCGCGTCAGCAGGCGGATTTGCATTCGCTCTTCCAGCCCGGAAATCGCCTGGCTCAGCGCAGGCTGGGTCACGCCAAGCTGCGCGGCGGCACGCGTGAAGCTGCCTTCCCGCGCCACGGTGACGAAAGAGAGTAAATCGTTGAGGTTGCGTCTTGCCATATTGGTTTCCGGGCTATTTATAAATTTTACTTATAAGGCTGTTAAGTATTCATTAGCTAGTTTTACCGCTGCCTATTGGTAACAATAATGCGATGAAAAAGTCAACGCTAAACGAGATGGAAAATGCTCACCGTAAGACGTCCCTGCTGATGCTCCTCTCTGCCGGGCTCAGGGCTGCGGATTGAGCCGTCGCGCCTTCCATATCCATCGTTCTCTTTAACTCACGCGCTTATCCCCCACGTCGCCGTTTCAGAAGGGGAAGGGCATCCCATTATCAACGGAAAAGAAAGGCTAAATGCGTAATCAGAAAACTGAAACCAAAAACCAGAACGGAGCAAGTGAAAAACAACAGGCGCACTGGGGCGGCGTGTTTGCTATGACGCTGTGCGTCTTCGCCCTAATCGCCTCCGAGTTTATGCCGGTCAGCCTTCTGACATCGATGGCGCAGTCCCTAAACGTCACTGAAGGCATGGCCGGGCAGGGGATCGCTATTTCCGGCGCGTTTGCGGTGGTGACCAGCCTGTTTATTTCCCGACTGGCAGGCACGCTTAACCGGAAAAAGCTGCTGCTTGGCCTGACGTGCATCATGGCACTTTCGGGGGGCGTCATTGCGATGGCACCTAATTACCTGACCTATATGACCGGCCGGGCCCTGATTGGCATCGTGGTCGGCGGTTTCTGGTCAATGTCGGCGGCGACAGCGATGCGCCTGGTGCCGGTGCACCGTGTTCCGCTGGCCCTGGCCATTTTTAACAGCGGCAACGCGCTGGCAACCGTTGTGGCCGCGCCTCTGGGCAGCTGGCTGGGGTCCGTCATCGGCTGGCGGGGAGCCTTTTTCTGCCTGTTACCCGTCGCCATCGTCGCGTTTATCTGGCAACTGCTCAGCCTGCCCTCGATGCCGGTTACCCGCCAGCCTGCTGGGGCCGGCAACGTCTTCGCACTGTTACGCCGTCGAGTGGTCACGTTGGGCATGCTCGGTGTGGGGATCTTCTTTATGGGTCAGTTCACGCTCTTTACCTATATCCGGCCTTTCCTTGAGACGGTCACGAAGGTGGACGCCTCAGCGGTGACTCTCATCCTGCTGGTCATCGGGAGCGCGGGTTTCATCGGCACCACGCTGATTGGCCGGGTATTGAAGCGCGGATTCTACCCGACGCTAATGGCCATTCCTGTGCTGATGGCGACCGTCGCGCTGGCCCTGATCGCGTTTGGCAGCCAGGCGGCCATCGTGACGGCCTTGCTCGGGCTGTGGGGGTTTATTTCAACCGCTGCGCCCGTGGGATGGTGGGCATGGGTTCCACGCACGTTCCCTCAGAATGCCGAAGCGGGCGGCGGGCTGATGGTGGCGATGGTGCAGTTGTCCATAGCGCTGGGATCCACCGTGGGGGGCGTGCTGTTCGACCATCATGGCTACCAGAGCACCTTTCTGGCCAGCGCCGCGATGTTGATTATCGCAACCGTACTGATTTTCCTGACCTCACGTGCAGACGCCTCTGCCGATGGTCTTTCATCACACTCGTCCTGACAAGGAAACTATCATGAATAAATTTGCGTTAGCCCTGGGAATGTTCATCAGCGCATTTGCCGCCTCGGCGGCGGATATGTCCAGAGGCGCTGATAACTTTTATAAAAGCGAAAAGGTGACGCAGCAGAAAGTCACCTTTAAAAATCAGTATCAAATGAACGTGGTTGGCAATCTGTTTGTCCCGAAAACGATAAATCAGAACGCCAAAAACCCGGCGATCGTCGTTGGTCATCCAATGGGCGCGGTCAAGGAACAAAGCGCAAACCTGTATGCGCAGAGGCTGGCAGAGCAGGGGTTTGTTACGCTGGCGATCGATCTCTCGTTCTGGGGAGAAAGCGAAGGCAAGCCGGGGCACCTGATTTCACCGGAAATCTACGCGGATGATTTCAGCGCGGCAGTGGATTACCTCAGTACACAATCGTTTATTGATCCAGAAAATATCGGCGTGCTGGGCATCTGCGGCAGCGGAAGTTTTGTCATCAGCGCCGCGAAAATTGACCCGCGTATGAAAGCTATCGCCACCGTCAGCATGTATGACATGGGAGCCGCGTTTCGTAACGGTCTTAACCATTCCCAGACGCTGGAACAGCGTAAGGCCTTTATCCAGTCGGCCATTGAGCAGCGGTTTGCTGAGTTCAAAGGAGGAGAGAAAGCTTACATTCCAGGCACGGTGAATAAACTTGATGCTTCCACACCGCAAATTCAGCGCGAGTTCTTTGATTTCTATCGTACCGAACGCGGCGGTTACACCCCGCAGGGCGAGAAAGAGGAGCTGACGACAAAACCGATGCTGAGCAGTATCGGTAAGTTTATGAACTTCTACCCGTTCAACGATATTGAAACCATCTCACCGCGTCCGATGCTCTTTATTACCGGTGACCAGGCCCATTCAAAAGAGTTCAGCGAGGACGCCTTTAAGCGCGCCGGCCAGCCTAAAGAGCTGTATGTCGTTCCGGGGGCAGGGCACGTCGATCTGTATGACCGCACGGACGTGATCCCCTTCGACAAACTGACGGACTTTTTCCGCAACAACCTGAAATAACACGTGGTATTGGGTTGTATCAACAGCTACCGGCCCTCGGGTCGGTAGTGGGGCGTAATTTGCTCAAAAGGACAAAATGCTGCCGCATCACTGAGAGTTGAAATGTCTGTGTAGTGCCAAAGGCGAAGGCTGCAATATATTCCGCTTTCGGCATGAATCGGACTGAGGTAACGTAGCGGAAATATTTTTCTGGACTCAATCACGATGCCTTCCATCGAAACGTTTATAACTTTCCTTCTCGCGCTGACGCTGCTGGAGATTTCTCCTGGGCCAGACATGATGCTGACTATCGCCAGAGGTGTCGGTCAGGGAAGACGTATTGCGCTGCTTACGGTCCTGGGCAATGTATTTGTAGCAGGTTTTGTGCAAGTTTCTTTTCTTGTCCTCGGGCTGGTAACCGTTGTTCATGCCTGGCCGGTTGCTCTGGATCTGTTACGGTGGGTCGGTGCGGCATATCTGATGTGGCTGGGCATAAAAATGATTGCGACTTCAGGCACTGATACGCGGCTGCGAAAAACGGCAAAAATTTCTGACTGGAATGCCGTTAAGGAAGGCGCTCTGAACAGCCTGACTAACCCAAAATCCCTGCTGTTCATGTTTGCTTTTCTGCCTCAATTTGTTGATCCCGCAGCGGGTCCAGTCTGGCTGCAATTGCTTGTTCTTGGCAGTATCCAAAAGCTGGCAGGAATCGTGTCTCTGGGGTCAGTCGCGATGGCATCAGGCACATTTGGAAACTGGCTAGGTAAACACCCAGGCGTTATCAAATGGCAGGAACGATTTACAGGTGTTGTCATGATTGGCCTGGGTATCCGCATGTTGTTTAGCGGGTCCGGCATAGTATCAAAATCTATCCGTTAAGTTATACAGAACAGGTAAATCCGCTGTGCACTTCTCGCTCAGACTGGATCTTAAATTCGGTTGGTTGGTTCGCTTTGTACCAGGAGCGGACAGTTTAGTTCTGGAGCATCATTTTTATTGACCGATTGCCGTTAGTGATGCGTACAAATGATTTATTGTGGGAAGAAGACATTGTTGATTTTATGTTAATGCTATAGGCTGGCTGCAATTTATACTAATAAACCAGACTATGTAACCTGACTATTCAAGGGGATATAATGATTTTGCAGCAGGCACCTCAGCTAGAGACTGAGCGCTTAATTCTAAAACATTTCACGTTAGAGGATTTTTCTGCTCTTCAGGCATGCTGGGCTGATCCAGAAATGGTTAAGATAAATGGCGGAGAAGTTCCCACGGCAGAAGCAGTATGGGCCCGATTGTTACGTTACATAGGTCACTGGCAAGCTTTAGGTTATGGATACTGGGCTGTTTTTGAAAAAGCAACCCATCTTTATATTGGCGCGTTTGGGTTTCAGGATGCGCATCGCAATATTGAGCCAGGATTAAAATATCCAGAAGCGGGATGGACAATCATCGCTGAAATGCGCGGCAAGGGTTACGCCAATGAAGCATTGGCAGCGATTTTAGGTTGGGCAGACCAGACATTTACCTCCCCGGTATGCTGTATTATTGCGGAAGAAAACCAACGTTCAAATTATTTAGCTGAGCGATTTGGTTTTCAATACCAGAGCCATGTTACATACCGTAATAAAAATGTACGTCTGTTAATCCGTCCACGGCCCTCCGTTTAGTCTCAATTAACCGTCAACTTTGCCGTTGTTAAAACAGTGAAAATCAGCAATTTTCGTGTGATTCAAACAGGTCAAAGATTATGGAGAAATAGCACTAACAGAGTCAGTTGATTATTAAGGAGAGGAATTGAAACTTTTTGATTATCTGAAGATGGAGTTTCCTGGTCTGACGCCTGAAGCTACCAAAGTCCACCTTGCAAAAACGAATGATTATAAAGAGGATCCGTTGGTTAAATTCCGTGAAGGGACTTTCGATGACTGGCAATGCTGGCAGAAGCGACTGGAGTTTCAGCGAAGATATGTCGTTTCACTGATCAGGATTCCGGAGACTGAAACCTGGCTATTTGCGGGAGCATTTCAGCAGACAGGCAATGCGGGAAAGAAAGCCTACCCTGATCGTGAGGAATTGTATTATCAATACCACCTTCAGAGAATTCCTGAGACTGAAGAATACGCAGGAAGGATGTATATCAGCTTTAAAAATACAGCCCGCAACTTCATTCGCCTCGGTGAGAGTATTCAGAGCGAATTGGTTATCAGCTCAATCACCCCAGTACGTCTGACCTTCGGCGAGTTTCCAGGCTACCGCAACGTTGTGCTGGATCGGAACAGCATCGGCGCGATCCTCAGACTTAATCTGCAATCCTGGCGCACCGCACTGTCCGTGGTTAAAGGCATCTATGTATTAACCGATCGGGATGGCGGAAAACTCTACGTTGGAAAAGCCGATGGAATCGATGGGATATGGGGTCGATGGGAATATTATTTTGGTTCCGGGCATGGCGGCAATGTAGGGCTTAAGGAAGCTTTCGGCACAGGCGATGAAAATCGACTGCAGAATATCACTTTCTCGATCCTTGAAGTCATGGATCTTAATGCCGAAAAAGGTGAAATTGACCGTCGCGAAACTCACTGGAAACAAATACTGCTCTCGCGGGAGTTTGGCCATAACCGAAACTAATCAAGCCTATAAACGCAAACTGAACTGCCCCCCCATTGATGAGGGCTCGGCATCAACTGTGGGAGCAACTGCGCACTTCTCTTTATCGCAGCCCCAGGTCGTTGCCGTGGGCTGCTATGTGTCAGGAGCAGTCGTTGCGAACTTTGGTCTTTATTCATCAATGGGCGTTGGTCAATCTATACGCTATTTGTTTTGCTCTTAAGTTCTGAACCATAGTGCCGATAGTGAAATTAAGTACTTTTGTCCTAAGGAAGCAAGGTTGTGAAAGATTTTTCAAAATACTCGAAAGCGTTAGGGATGGCTAAGTTCTATGTTTATGCATTTTATGACACTGAAGATGCATCAAAAAAACCGTTTTATATAGGCAAAGGCAAATCAGAACGCTGTCTTGATCATATAAAGTGTAATGATGGCTCTCCGAAATCAGAACGAATTAATCACCTGTTAAAAACAGGAAATCTGGGAATCGACATACTACGCCATGGCATGGATGAGGCAACCGCGAAGCTTGTTGAAGCTACATGTATTGATCTCTTAGGTGTTGGAGAACTGACCAACAAAGTACGAGGAAGCAGCTCCCTTATGGGGCGAATCACGCTGGATGAGCTCAATCATCTCCTTCTCAAGCAAGAGACGGAAATTGCACCTGAACATGCAGGGCTCGCTTTTTTGCTAAACAGCACCTACAAGTCTGGTATGAGTGCACTTGCATTATATGAAGCTACTCGTGGCGTCTGGGCAAAAGTACCAAAGGATGAAAACCTGCAATTTGCATACGCCACCTACGGTGGTTTGGTAATGGAAGTTTACGAGATACAGTGCTGGCTAAAGGCAGGCTCTCAACAGTACTTCACTCGGGAACTGAGCATCCCCCCTGAAACCAACCGTTCAGAGTTTGTTGGGCGAATTGCATCACCAGAAGTCAGAGAATTATACGTAGGCAAGCTAATCAAAAAATCGCGCAGTCACGGTAGCCCTTTCGTAAAAGTGGGACTGGTACAATAAACAGACCTGCTCGCCGTTGATTAATACACTAATGCTAGTCATGTAGTTGAGCTTGCCAATGTCCGCTCCTCGCTCACTGAGGCCCTTCTGATCGGTAAACTCGTCCGCTTAGAGACTAAGCGGACGTTAAGCAATACTGATTCGTTTGTAAGTCATTCACAGGTTTTTCCAGTCAGGCAGATTATTGGCCTTTTTGCGCCAACTATGAAACGCTGCCATCATTACGCCAAATAGAATCCCACCGTAGAGACTCCTTAATATCGCCCAAGAAGGTTGAACGCCCATATCTTTCCATGTGAATAACCACATAACGAGCCCCCATACGAGACCAAATCCAAATCCCATAATAAATGTTATTTGCCAAAATGAAGCGAAAGGTAAAGGCGGTATTCTTAGTCCTAACTTCCATAACCCACGTAACAGAGGAGGGGCGTAGTTGCTGCGCCACATCTTTTTGCTTTCCATAATGGCAAGTGCACGTTCCTTTTTTCGCTCAAAACACATCTTTTTCTCCCTGAATGACACTTTAACTATTTTCTTGATTTGTATTGTAATTGTCTGCCTTCATATCTGAACTGTGCTGTCTTCACTTTGTATCATAGCTCAAATATATTGATTAAGTCCGCTCTTCGCTCATTGCGGACTTTGGGACCTTGCTTTCTGTCCGTTAAGTGCCAGGAGCAGACTTCGCTAAAGGTGAAACCTATTAATAACTAGGGAGAAGGTCAGCCGATCTTCGGTTTCAGCTTATGGACAAATTCGTACTGTGAGTTCAATCGATCGTGATACCAATATTAAATGGTTCGGTTATACGGGATATTTACACAGCATCACAGCATCACAGCATCACAGCATCACAGCATCACAGCATCACAGCATCATAGCATCACAGCATCACAGCATCACAGCATCGCGGAGGCCGACACTGGAGTCATCGACCTCGCAGGCACCGAACAGCGCGCGGTTCTCTTTCGGCGGCAGAGCCCGACCCTGCGAGAAACGGCTGCCGCGCAGGTTACGGACCACCCGGATGGGCTGGAGGCTTTCCACATCCATTAGCTTCAGCATTCACGCTTCCTTCGCCACGCCTTTCGACGCCGAAAGATAGGTGTCGACGGTGGCGGTGGTTCGGCCGGTGTCGCGCAGCAACTCGGTCAAGGCCATAACGTTATGGCGACTGAGGCTACCCCAGTTGCAGGGCTCTAGGGAATCGGCGCTGAGCATGCCGGCAACGATATTCAGGAACTAAGCCATGGTCTGCCGACTGCTGGGAGAATTAAGGGATCGCAGGTAGGCTCGGGCGGGACTGACAGATTTTTCACTCCTAGCAAACGCTGGCAGGAAATTCTCATCGAGAGGAATGACCACTGGCGACATGATCAGATCCGAAGCATTATCGGGCATCAGTGCCATCCAGCGCTCTGTCCAGAACGGAAACCGTCCGGCGAGCTGCGTGAAAAATCGAGGTAAATGATACCGTCAGAGCGTACCGCAGAAGGCTACTTATTCAAACTTACGTTTGAATAAGTAGATAAAAATCAGAAAAGCATTCAATATAATTGTCTTAGTCTTTTAAATAACTTAATATCGAGTAAAACAGATAAGATTTTAATCAGAATGCTTTGAAAACAAAAGGTATATGTTAATGAATAATCATATCCGAACAGCCATTTTGAATGGACGATTTGTGTTACTGCTTGGCGCTGGCGCCTCTTTTGGCTGTTCAAATCGACTCAAATCAAATCCTCCAATCGGTAATGCGTTATCAAAAATAATTGCGGAAGATGCAGGGTTTGAATTGGAAGAGGGCGACGACTTAGCTGATGTATATGCTTCCGGCTTAAATCATTTAGGCGAAATAGGAATGCAAAAGTTACTTGAAAAATACTATAAGCATTGTCAGCCCTCTCAAGAATATCTGGATATGATGAAATACCCATTCCCAAGAGTTTATACATTCAATATTGATGATGCCATCGAAAAAGCAGCTGGTGTAACTACAAACAAAGTGTTCAATGTAAGAAGAAGAAATAGTAGGATTGAGGATTTCGATCCTTTTTTTAGTCAAATGGATCTTGTTAAACTAAATGGCGATATTAATTACCCTGAGGAAGGTTTTATTTTTTCTCCAGCACAATATGGGGAAGGCTCTGCTGAAGAACCCGTATGGTATATGGAGTTAGCTAGAGATTATCATCGATTTACATTTGTATTTATTGGTACAAAAATCAAAGAGCCTATTTTTAGACATCAAATTGAAAAGTACAAAAAAAGAACAGGAGATCAAAGTCTTAAAAGCTATCTTATAGTACCAGAGCTAAGCTCCGTACAGCAGAATAGTTTATCTGGGAGCAATATTGAATATATAAATGGAACTTTATCAGATTTCATGAATTGGATGAAAGATACATTTCCTTCTGGATTAACTCCCAAAGATATATTAATGAATACTCGGCCTGAGATGGCTTATTTAAGCAACGGAGAAGAACCAACTTTTTCAAAATCAATAGCAAAAGCGTTAGATAAGGTGGTGCAAGTTAACAGATCTGAGTTATTGAAGCATACTGAAAGTATGCAACCCACAGTAAAGGAGTTCTACAAAGGATTTAAACCTACCTGGTCAGATATAATTAATAATATCCCCGCACTTCTTGATAATACTAAAAAAATCATTGAAGCTTGCGTCGGAAACAAATTAAACAAAAAATTGTTCTTAATACTAGGGCCTGCAGGTTCAGGTAAGACAACGGCTTTGAAGCAGTTAGCTTTAGAAATAGCAGACAGAACGGCGAAAAATTGTTACTATGTCGAAGGGATACCCGAAGATTTAACTAATCTTCTAAAGGTATTAAATAAAAGAAATACGTCCTCTTTTTACGTCTTCTTCGAGAAACTTGCTGACATTGCATCCGATTTATCACAATTGATCGCAAATGGTTTTGATGAACACGCCATATTTGTTGGTTCAGAGAATGTCAGAATATGGGAGTATCGGGTTAGAGAACATCTTGAGCAGTTCTCTCCATATATCCAAAGTTATGAATCTATAAGTGAAAAAGATGTTGATCCAATATTAAACAAGATAGAGCTATATGGTAATTGGGCCAGATTGAAAAAAATGTCTTATAGAAATAGACGCCTTGAAATTTTGAAAAAATCTAAACGTCAGTTGTTAATTGGGCTTATTGAGGCTACTTCTGGAGAGGGTTTTGATCAAATAATTAAGCGTGAGTTCGCTGACATTAATGATAAGAGTGAGCGAGCTCTTTTATTACTTTCAGGGTTGGCGACACTGCACAGAAGTGAGGCATCTGAGTCCACCTTAACTCGCGCTTTATCTTACTTGGGAGTGACTTCAAATGTAAGTGAACTTTGTTCAAGATTATCTGGATTAGTGAATTATAATAACGGGTATGTAAGTACTCGACATAGAATATATGTTGAGCGGTTAACATCTCTTTTTGTTGATGAGGCTGAAATGAGTGAACTTATTACGGCTTACATATATTCATTTTCCGTATATCAATTTCCTATAGTTGTTAATATTTCTAAGAAAGATGCTGCAGTTTATAAAGGGCTCGTTAATTATAAGTTTTTAAAGAAAGTACTTCGAGATTCAAAAGAATCCATACTTAATATTTATTCTTTTTTTGAAAAGCAACTAGAACTAGAAGGCTTGTTTTTATTGCAATATGGTTTGGCTCTCCGTGCATATGGAGATAATGAACTAGCGCTTCAAAAATTGATTAATGCCCGAGAGGCTTTTCCTGAATCACCTCATATCGAGCATGCGTATGCCCAACAATTACTTATCATTGCTGAAAATACTAGCGATACAAATTTATCGTTAGAATATTTAGGTAAGGCAAAAGACATTCTAAATAGGCTTGATAAAACTAACAAACACGAAAGTGATCGCTATCCGATTATTACCCTCTCGATTAGCCATGTCCGTATTTTAGATAAGCTAGGTAGGGAGAGTGAGGCGAAAATAATTGCCAAGCAATATTTTGATGAACTCACATATAAATTTGGAAAAAATGATTCCAAGTTGAATGAGATGGTTATTGCTACCAAAAAATTCCTTACTGTATATTTCACTAAAGGAATTATTGTTGACATACATAGCTATGATTAATCAAATCAGTCTTATGTGCCATTAATGATTTGGTAAATAAATAGGGGAGCCAGAAACTCCCCTACGATACGTAGCGCACTTTCAGCGTGGTCCGGCATCAGTTTCCAGTTACTAGACTGGCTACGACATCGGTTTAGAAGAGAAAATGCTCCATGTTCATGATAGCGCTCCAGTAATCGTTCCAATGTCAGTCAGAGATCTAAATATGTGTGGTAAGAAGGGAATCGAAAATTTCCTTAAGGAACCTGAGTCGGTTAAGGCTTTGCATAATTGTTGTTGTTACTGTAATTCCTACTATAAGCCACAAATAGACATTAACATTGAGCCTCTAAAATCTAAGAATGCATAATGAAGGACATTATGTTAGAAAAGGGTTCTGAGCCATTCCGGTAGAATGTGGTTGGGTTTACCTGAATGACTAGGATTCTTTTTTAAGAAATATATTTGGGATGTATAGTAATGATAACGCAACCGTACAAGTGTAAGTCTCCCGCTTAACAGCACTATTTACTTTAGAGATCTTCCAGCATATGACCCTGGCCCAAATTCAGTGCAGTGCTAAATCAGAGATCTTCGTTTTCTGGAGACTTCGGATAAATTCAGCCGGAGTCATGTCATTTAGTGATGAATGCGTCCTCTCATGATTATATTCCCTGCGCCACTTGTCGAGTTTGTCCTGCGCATCTTCCAGTGACAGGAACCAGTGAATGTTCAGACATTCGTCCCGCAGGCTGCCGTTAAATGACTCAATAAACGGGTTATCGGTCGGTTTCCCGGGACGGGAGAAGTCCATCGTGACACCGTGCTCATACACCCATTTATCCAGACTTTTCGAGATAAACTCGCTGCCGTTATCCGTCTGGATACGTACCGGCAGGCGTTTATCCAGCACCCGTAATGCTTCCACTATGCTGACCACATCCTCGCCTTTCAGCGATTTTCCGGCATGGATCGCCAGACACTCCCGACTAAAATTATCCACTACAGTCAGCGCCCGAAAACGCCGCCCGTTAAACAGACTATCCGACACGAAATCCATACTCCAGCACTGATCGATATGCGTCAGGGCCGGGCGCTGCTGGCGGCGTGCGGCACTGACATGCCTGCGGGGGCGCTTTCTGCGCAAATTCAGGCCTTCCAGACAATAAATCCGGTGTGTTTTCTTGTGGTTAATCTGCCAGCCTTCCCGCCGCAACTGGATATGAATACGCGGGCTACCGTACCGTATCCGGGTTTCCGCTATTTCCCGGATACGCAGGGTTATCGCCCGATCGTCACGCCGGCTCTGCCAGTGGTAGACAGTTCTGCTCTGCATCAGCAACCCGCATCCCCGGCGGACACTGATACGATAGGCCTCCTGCAGAAAATGTACCGCCTGGCACTTCTGAGCCGGCCTCAGAACTTTTGTTTCAGTACCTCCTGCAGCATCTCCTTGTCCAGACTCAGGTCTGCCACCAGTTTCTTCAGCCGCTGATTTTCATCCTCCAGTTGCCGCAGACGGCGCAGTTCCGTTACGCCCAGACCGGCGAATTTCTTCTTCCAGTTGTAAAACGTGGCCTCAGAAATGCCCATCTTTCTGCAGACTTCCCCGACGCGGGTGCCGGTTTCGGCCTGTTTCAGCGCAAACGCGATCTGTTCTTCGGTATAACGGGTCTTTTTCATGGCGATGTGCCTCTCTGTGAGATGGAAGAAAGACCGGAGACTTCAGTTTAGACTGGTACTGTTTTCAGGGAGGAGATCACAGGAGCGGAAGTTGAAGATCAGGAGCAAGAAAGAAGTTAGGAGGAATTTTTTGAAGAAAATCCGCTCAGTATGAGTTCTGAAGAAAAAAACAGTGCATACTTTGAGCAAAACATTCTTAGGATACCGATCTTCATCTGCATGGATTTTTTGACGTGATTGATTTCATAAATTTTAACGACCGCTATAAACAACTCAGAACTTTATTACCACTTGCTAAAAATGTAGCTGAATATTTGATAGCAGGACTAAACATTCGCATCTTTGAACCCGCAAGCGCAGTTGAGGATGTTCTTATCGTTTACCACGGAGGTGGAGTCAACTCAGATGCCGGTTACGATATCCTTGCTCATCAGATAAGTCATCGTGGAGCTATTTGTACATGCCTCATAGATATCCGTGGACACGGGAGCTCATTGGGTAACAAAGGTAGAGTTTCTAATCCGGAGCAGGTCTGGCAGGATATCGACACTGTTCTTGCACATGTTCGCGTAAAGTTCCCCTGGGCCAGAGTTCACTTGCTTGGCCATTCAAGCGGAGGGGGGATGTTGATCAATTATTTTACTCGCTTCACCCCCTCTCAACAAAGTGACAGCCTGATTTTACTTGCGCCTGAGTTTGGGCCTTTTGCGCCAGCTAAAATTTGCAGAAGAACAATGGTTCCATTCGCGTCGGTGAGCAAGTGGCCTTTCGTACTAAATGCGCTCAGTGTGGGATTACTATGCGGTAATCGTTATGCAGTGACTCTTAATTTTCCCAATGAGGTTATGCTATTAAGACCTGAATTTGTTCAGCGATACAGCGTGAATATGGCGAATGCTTTGACGCCGCGTCAACCTGCAAGGCAAATTGCAGCATTGCCATTACCTGTAACTGTTCTGATAGCTGAAAAGGATGAGCTATTTGATGCAAGACAAATGTCAGAGTTTGTAGAAGGATGTGGTAACCCGAATTTACATAGTAGAATTATTGAGCACAGTAAGCATTTAGACTGCATCTTTTATATTAGTGAAGAAATTCTTCAACATTTGAATAGATGTACGTCAAATTAAAGCATATCTTAAGTATTTAGTTCTGCTCAATACGTACTGATCATTATTGAAAACTATTCCCGTGTCCGCTCCTAGCTCATAGCGGACCTTCATCCTGGATAACTAATCCGATTCGTGCGAGGAGCGGACCCTGAGTAAACGTTTTTTGTTGCCAAAAGTATGTTCCGCAATATGCTATATGAAAACAGACAATTGAGGCAATAAAATGGATATGTTGCTCTTTCCCGGCCAAAACCGCCGCGCCTGGACAGAAACCATGATCAATCTGGAAGCCAGAAAACTGGTTAATACTGCAAATATGGTAGCGGCTATGCATCTTCAGGATGGATTTATCCGGATTCAGTTTGTGGATGAAATTCGGGAGTTCATCATGTCGCAGTTTGAGGCTGCGCGTCGCGCAAAAACCGATGATGACAGTATGGCCTGCCTTCTGGCATTACGAGCAGAAAATACCAGTCTCCTTGAACAGTCCCGTTCTCTCAAAACCGGCTATGCGAAACTCTATGCAGAAGTGAAGGTAGTCCGGGACGAGAACAAAATTGTTGGTTACATTATTTCGGCAGTCGACGTGGTTGTTGCCGGGGCGGCTATTTTTGGTGGGATTGTCATGATGTCCACTATGACACCGGTGGGTGTGGTTGCCGGTGCCGTCATTGTCGTAAACGGATTGAACACAATTTCACGGGAAGCTGCGCACAGTCTCCTCGGTGATAAGCAGACCGAAGGCATATTTGCTGATGGCTCGATGGAGATCGCTCAATTTCTGGGATTCAGTCGGCAGCAGGGGCTGGGTACATATAAGGCTGTCACACTCTTCAGTGAAGTCTACGGCGCATATGGCCTGCGACTGAAACCAGAAGCACAGCGGCTTTGGTACTGGACCAGACCCGATTTCTTCAGGAAGGTGTCCAGCACGCCTCGTCCCGCGATGGCGCTTAAAATTGCAGGATGGGGAGTAAAAGCCAAAGTGGCTCTTGATTTACTGTCTATCGATCCTGCCGGGAAATAGCCTTGTGCAGCCTAAATGCTTTCCAGCCAAGAGCCGGTGGAAAGGTTACCCAGGCAATGACCAGGACAATGAGGGAACTCATACCGCCGGAAAGGATGTGCGTCCGATTGCCAGCGATGAGGGTGACCAGCATAACCAGAACCAGCGCAATTGTGATCCACACTGACACCCGAAAGCGCCGCGAAAGCGCGCCAATGAGGCTCTGCATGGTGCCTCCCGCAGCTGCAAGCCGCCCCTGTAGATTATCCACTTCGCGTTTACTGAAACCTGCCTTGAGCAGATCTTTTTCACTGATAGCCATCACGCCCTCCCTAATCAGGCAAAAGTATACTGTATGGGGGCCGTTTGGATACCGAAAATTGAGAGCAACCTGCCGCTTGAGCGTGCGTACTTAGGCATTGAGAGGGCAAAAGCAGCGGGACAGCGGATGGGACGGTCATCTTCACTAAATGAAGAACAACAAATTCAGAATCCCGGAATATCTACGTACGCAAGGCTGCAATTATGAATCCCTGAGTGCGTTAGTTTTAGAAGAACTCAGATCCAAATTACGTCCTGCATCTGTGGCGCAAGTCGGTGGTTTTCGCCCTATTGCAGACTCCATTACATCTTGGTTTTTGAAAGGCGTCTCTCTACCAGGTGAAGGATTGCCAGTTTGGTAGGGGCAGCCAATGTTTCCGCTGTTACCCTGACACAATCAATGATTCCAGCCTAATTGAGGTAATGGCATAATCAGGCAGGCGAAAGTGAGGGTGAAAATGGATAAAACAGCGAAAAATCAGATAGTAGATAGCGACATTGCACAGTTATTACTAAAGCACAGGAAAGCTCGTAACTGGACGGTAACGGAGCTTGCTCAACGCTCAGGCGTGAGCCAGGCGATGATTAGTAAGATTGAACGAGGCGTCTCCAGCCCCAGCGCGACTATCCTCAGTCGTTTAGCGAACGCCATGAATATTACGCTATCAAAACTTTTCGCCGAGCTTGAGCAACATCAGAATTCGCTGGTTCGTTTCGCTCACCAGCAGCAGCATTGGACAGATGAACAATCAGGCATTATTCGTTGGACATTGTCCCCGGCGGGCGCCAGTCCGGAACTGATAAAAGTTGAAATCCCTGCAATGGGTCAACTTACGATCCCCGCCTCCGCTATTGAGCATCTTTGCGGGCAAACACTTTGGATGCTGAGCGGCAACCTTGATTTTAGGGTCAATCATCAGACTCATCATTTGCAAGCGGGTGATTGTCTTGCTCTTACCTTTGCAGGCGAGTGCCAAATGACCAACCCAGATAGCGAACAGAGCTGTACATACATCGTTGCGTTTAGCCAAAAAAACAGATGATATTTCCCCTGGCAAACGGTTAGACGCCATTCCCTTTACGCAGGTGCAGCAGGGGATAAGGTCTTCCCTGACTATCCTGCCCGGAGCGCCCTAAAACCTGGAAGCCCATATGGTGATAAAACCCGACAGCCTGTTGGTTTTGTTCATTGACGTCGACGCTTAAATCAGGATGAAGAGCAAGGGCATGGGATATCAACTGTTTTCCGACGCCAAGCCCGCGAGCAGCAGCATCTACGAACAGGGCCTCCAGGTGACCATCATGTAAAAACATAAATCCGAGTGGCTGGTCTTCATCATTTGTGGCTACCCATACAGGAGTTTCCGAAAAAAAGCCGACCACCTCTTTTTCGATCTCTTGCCGGTCGTGTGCTGACAGAAAATCATGCGTAGCATCGACAGAACTTTTCCAAATTTGGATGATGTCTTCCGCTTCAGAAGGTCGTGACATTCTGATTTTTATCATCTTTTTTTCCTTAAAATGGACATGTTTTTGGGTAATTACCTACAAAATGAATTCACGTAATTTACTATGGTATAATTAAATTCACAATAGTGAAGGTGTCGTCAAGTCTATCGTTGCTAGACTCACTTTCAGGTGCAGAATGCCACGACCGGCGCTGGCCTGATAGCGCTCGAACTGGCGTACAAGCCGTTCGAGCACCACGATTTATTGTGGAAAGCCGCGATGAGTTCCGATTTATTGTTGTGGAGCTCACCCTATGCATGTCCTTAAGGTCACATTCACTGCTCAGGCTATGAAGCAGACTCGCTAGAAGATAGTCGAGTAAGGGGCAATGGATAAGGCCTTTCAGGCCGATGCGTTCTACTACTCAGAAATCTTTTTTACGGAAGCTATCGCGGATGGCGTCCCCCATCAGACAGGTCAGGTTCATCCAGGTAGGCTCGACTGCGAAATTCGCCATGTTTCCAGCCATATTGTCGAACGCTCGCTTGTTGGTGTACAGCATGTGCCCTGGTGACATAAACTTTGCCTCCATGATCGATTTCTCAACGTTCTCGTAATTGAGTAGGTTGCCAAAGTTGCCGCGACCAGAAACGAACGTCTTGCCTGCCTCATTTCCACCCCAGGTCAGATAGGGGTTGAGAAAAATGAAGGACGGCATGCTGTTGATGGCGACCGCACCATATTCCAGGTCAGACACCGCCTGCTCAAGTAATTTCTGATGGGCCTTTCTGGTGTCCTCATCGATAAGTATCGCACTGGCGAGCGTGCCCAGGAGCTGGGTGTTGGCGAACTTGACGGCGCCGGGGAGGAAGTGCGCGGCAGTGGCTGGCAGGTCAAGCGGCACCTCAGCGAGCACCAGGCTGAACGCTTCATGTGAAGTGGCGTAGCCACCGGGCTCAACGTCTGTTAGTAATATGACATCGGTATGCGGATACTTGCCGCCCTCGGGGCTTAGTACTTCCGCATCGGGATAGGCCTGTCGAAAACCATCCACGACCTTGTCGGCGCCGGGGTAGTACATACCCATGGCCGGAGTAGTCTCCGAGATAGCGACCCGCAGCGCGTCGAGGAATTCCTTGCGCTGCGGCCAGAGCTTGCTTGTCACCAGAGTTTGGGGACGACCGCAGTTCGCGCCACCATTGAACTTTGCCATGGTGGCTATCTGCACTGCCTGGTGTTCAATTTCCTTCTTTGTCCATGGCCGGTCGCCCGGCACGATGATGCATGGGTTATTACCGCCGCATTCGGAGATCAGCGGCGTCTCTGTCGCTGACATGATAGCCTCGGCCGTTGCGGTTCCACCAGTAAAGTAGATCCTGGAGAGGCGGGGGTCTACTGTCAGATCTTGTCCCCGATCGGCATCGCAGAAGCTCAGAACGCGCCGATCAATCAGCGGCTGCATGATCTTTGCCCAAATCCTGTCGGTTTCTTCGTTCAGGTGATGCGGTTTGTGTACGATCGCACAGTTCTCGAAGAAGATCGCTTTCAACACCTCGAGCGCTGAGCTGTAGTTACCGGCACCCAGCACGGCAATAATACCCGCGGGCTTTTCCATCGGATTGATTTGTTTCGGTGCGCCTTTCACACGAATGCGACTCTTCTGATCCGCGTACATCAACTTGTCTTTCCGCTCCTGCGGAAAGACATAAATGTCGTAGAGATCCTCACTCACTTTTTCCACGCTCAGCGGCTGTGGCATCTTGCCGTCGAGAATGGATTCATAAAGGATGATGGCTGCCGAGACGGTACTCGCCATAGGAACGACGGTAGCAACCTTAGACATTGGGTATGAAAAAAGAGGCGCCCCGAGGATGCCATTCTTCATCTTGCTGTCGGCGAAGGCGAGGTCATCACCGTACTTCTTCAGGTTTGCACGGATTTCCTCCAGCAGACGCAAACGTTCTGCGGGAGATGTTGTGGTCCATTTTTGGGGATCCAGTTGGTCGATAGCTTCGGTAGCATTCATGGGGATTTCTCTATTGTTCAGATTGGACCGCCAGGACAGGTGGAACGTGTCCTGGCTGGTGTGATGTTTACATCTCACTATAGGAAGCAAGCCACGACAACGCTCTGGCAATCCGCGCCAATTTTAATGCGAGAGATGCCAGCACAGGGAGTTGAGTCGCGGATGTTACAGATTGGCGCAACGTGCAGTCATTGTGGCGCGGTTTGACGGGGGTTAAGCGCACGACTGCTCTATACTCTGAGCGTCGGTTGAATGAGCAATAGTGACGGAGTTCTGAAGGTGCAAAACAAAACTTTTCCCATGGATATTGGCTGGCTGGCAATACTGAAGGACTTAGGTGTTCAGCCTGGCCATGTATTACGTCGGGCCGGCCTTCCAGACGATTTACTCTCCCGTACAAGACAGGGGCTTTCTGGCGAAGACTATTTTCGTTTCTGGCGCGCTTTAGAGGCTGAGGCAAGTGATGCCATGTTTCCCTTACGCCTCGTCGAGACTCTCTCGGCTGATTCTTTCAACCCACCACTGTTCGCTGCCCTGTGCAGCGCGAATCTGGTACAGGCTTTGCAGCGCCTCGCCAAATACAAGCAACTGGTGGCGCCCATGAGCCTGGAAGTCAATACGGGTGACGCAGGCGAGCTGGTCGTGACGCCTCGCTGGTTGTCGATACAAACCGAGGTACCTTACTCGCTGCAAGTGGCCGAGATTGCGTTTTTCGTGCGACTAGCCAGACTGGCTACCCGTGAGCACATTAAGGCGCATCGCGTTATCCTGCCGCAACTTCCGTCCAGTCGTTATCTCCGGCGTTACGAGAATTTCTTCGGCGTACCTGTGCAAAAGGGAGAGTATCCAGTTATCGCTTTCGCCGCTGTGGATGCTTTGCGTCCATTCCTGACGGTCAACGAAAGCATGTTTCACGCGTTCGAACCCGATCTTCGCCGACGGCTCAGTGAACTTGATTCGACGGCGTCGACGGCGGAACGCGTGCGTGCTGTCTTACTGGAGCTGTTGCCTGGTAACGCGGCTACCATTGAGAAGGCCGCGGAACGACTGGGCTTGAGTAAGCGTACGCTTCAACGTCGGCTTGAGGAGGAGGGGGAAAACTTTCGCGCCCTGGTCAATATGGTGCGGGAGAGCCTTGCCCGACACTACCTGGCAAATACCACGATGTCCGGCGCAGAGATCGCTTTCCTCCTTGGATTCGAAGATCCCAATTCCTTTTATCGCGCATTCCAGGGGTGGACTGGAAAAACACCTGACAGCGTCCGTCATGCCATGCGCTTGAATTGAGGAAAACACACCATGTCTAAACTTACCGAACAGGAGAAAACCCTGTTTGCCGGCGTCACAGGACGGGGGGGGCGGCTTCATACTTCAGTCCCTGCTGGCAGCTCCCTGAGCGGTACAAAAGATTTTCAGCTGTCCTGCCAAAGAAGACCTATTTTTATGTCAATCCGGTCAACGTCAGATATCAGGGAGAAGCTAAGCCTCTCCCTGAATTCACCCTCAGGCGTTAGCTGCCGCCTTTAACCGCGCCTTCATCAGGCTATAGGTCGTCCACGCGTACCGTTCCGCCCAGTCCTGGTCGGCAATAGCCTCTACCTTCACCGCGCAGTACTTGGTTTCCGGGGTTTTCGAGATAGGATCCAGATTATCCTGGGTCAGCTCGTTACAGGCGCCAACCCACCACTGGTAGGTCATATACACCGCGCCGGGGTTGATTCGCTCGCTGAGATCGGCGCGAGTCATCACTTTGCCGCGCCGCGAACTCACCCATACCAGCTGACGATCGGCGATACCTGCCCGCTCGGCATCGGCAGGGTGCATCTGGATCCGGCCAGGTTCGTCCGCCAGCGACTGCAGCGCCGCGCAGTTGCCGGTCATTGAACGGCAGGAGTAATGGCCGACTTCGCGCACCGTGCAGAGCACCAGCGGGAAATCATCGTCCGGCGTTTCCGCCGGCGCGCGCCACGGCGCGGCGAACAGTTGCCCTTTGCCCGATGGAGTATCAAAGTGATTATCCTGATACAACCATGGCGTACCGGGGTGATCGAGCGTTGGGCACGGCCACTGCACGTGGCCCATGTCGCCCATTTTCTCCCAGGTTACGCCGTAGAACAGCGGACAGAGTTCGCGCATTTCATCCCAGATTTGCTGGTTACTGGCGTAATGCATTGGATAGCCCATCTCGCTGGCCAGCAGGCTGATAATTTCCCAATCGCGTTTCACGTTACCTGTGGGCGGAATAGCCTGTTCGAAACGCTGGAAGCCGCGGTCGGCGCAGGTAAAGACGCCGCCGTGCTCGCCCCAGGACGTCGCCGGCAGCAGCACGTCAGCCACTTCCGCCGTTTTGGTCATAAAAATATCCTGCACTACCACAAAATCCAGCGCTTCCATCCCTTTGCGTACCAGACCCAGATCGGCCTCGGTTTGCAGCGGATCCTCGCCCATGATGTAGTAGGCTTTGATTTCTCCCGCCAGCGCTTTATGCGGGACTTCGGTGATACGGGTGCCGATTTGCGTATCCATCAGCGCCGGATCGATGCCCCAGGCATTGGCGAATTTGGCGCGCACCGCGGCGTCGGTGACGTCCTGATAGCCCGGGAACTGGTTGGGTAACACCCCCATATCGCAGGCGCCCTGAACGTTATTTTGTCCACGGACCGGGCCGACGCCGACGTTAGCCCGCCCGAGGTTGCCGGTCAGCAGCGCGAGGCTGGCGAGACCGCGGACGACATCAACCGCCTGGCCAAACTGGGTTACGCCCATTCCCCACATAATGGTGGCGGAAGGGGCGGCGGCGAAGGTGCGCATCGCCCGGCGAATGGCCAGCGCCGGGACGCCGACCAGCGCTTCCACGGCTTCGGGAGAGTAGTCTTTCACCGCCTCACGATAGGCCTCAAGCCCTTCGGTATAACGCTCAACGTAATCGTGATTGTAGAGATCTTCTTCCAGCAGGACATAGGCGAAGGCGTTGACCAGCGCCATATTGCTGCCGTTGTTGAGCTGCAGATGCTGGTCGGCGATGCGGGCGGTTTCAATGCGCCGCGGATCGCAGACGATGATTTTCGCGCCGTTGTCGCGGGCTCTCAATACCCTTCGCGCCACGATAGGGTGAGAATCGGCGCAGTTATAGCCAAAGACCAGCAGACATTTTGAGTTCTCAATATCGCTTATCGAGTTGCTCATCGCGCCATTGCCGAGCGAAGCCTGCAGCCCGGCGACCGACGGCCCGTGGCAAACGCGGGCGCAGCAGTCGACGTTATTGGTATTGAGTACCGCACGGGCGAATTTCTGCATCACGTAATTGGTTTCATTCCCCGTGCCGCGGGACGAACCGGTGGTCATGATGGCGCGCGGGCCATATTTGGCCTTGATCTCGCGGAGCTTAGCGGCGGTGTAGCGAATCGCTTCTTCCCAACTGACCGGAGTGAACGGGCCGCCTTTCTGATAACGAATCATCGGCTGCTTCAGGCGAGGCGTGAGAAGCTGCGTGTCATTGAGGAAATCCCAGCCGTAGTAGCCTTTCAGACATAGCTGGTTTTGATTGGTGACGCCGTCGGCGGCCTCGGCGCGAATGATTTTATCATTTTCGACAACCAATTTGAGTTTACAACCCGCCCCGCAATAGGGGCACACGCTGGTAATTTTATTCATCAGTAACAGACCTGTTAACAGTGAAGATAGGGCGATAGCGCGCCGGGCCCGGCAGGCTACCGTCAGCAAACGCGCGACGTCGATCGTCGTGCGATGCAAATCGATTGCATAATGCGTGCCAAAGTGAAGATAGCGCTGATGACGCGGGATGAAGGTGATGAAGACGCGGGAAAATCATGGATGTCGTCATAAGTGACGATGACGCGGGACGCTGTGGCTGACGATCGCCCCGCGGGGATTGAGGTTAAGCGTTGACTTCCATGTTCTGCTGCAGTTGATTCAACGTCTCCTGCGACATCCCGGCCTGCCGCGCGGCGGCGCAGATCGCCTGCCAGCTACTGGCATCGAGCGGAATACCGTTTGCCAGCCGCTGCTGACGATTGGCCGCTTCCCACTCACCCGGCGCCAGAATAGGTGTATCGGCATCGTGCGGCGACTGTTTACACCAGTCGATAAAGGCCTCGGTTTCGCGCTGCATCTGCGGCGCATCGAAGGCTTCCGGGCTGAGAATAATGGTAGTCATGCAGTTGAAGATGGCGTCGACGCAGCCCTGCAGGCTATCCTGGTGGGTCGTTTGTCCGCCCGAGACCGCACCGCCGAGCACCTCGCACAGCGTCGCCAGGGCATAGCCTTTGTGTTGGGCAAAGGTGAGCAGGGCGCCAAGCGGCGAGGTCTGCATCACCGCCGGATCGGTGGTCGGTTCGCCGCGAGAGTCAATCAATGAGCCGGCAGGCACCGCTTCGCCTTTATGCCATGCGACGCGGGTTTTGCCAAAAGCGATGGCGCTGGTGGCGTAATCGAGCAGCAGCGGCGGGTGGCCTTCACGCGGGAAGACCACGCAGAGCGGGTTGGTGCCGAAGCGGCTATCTTTGCCACGAAATGGCGCCACCATCGGATCGCCGACGACGCTAACGAAATGAATGGATATTAACCCCTGCGCCGCGCATTGTTCCGCCCAGTAACCGATGCGCCCGATATGGTGAGCATTGCGCAGCGCTACCGCGGCCAGGCCGTGCTGTTTGGCTTTTTCAATCCCCAACTGCATGGCTTCATGGGCAACGACCTGACCGAAGCCGGCGTTACCGTCGAGGGTGACGACGGCGCCGGCGTCTTTCATCACGCTGGCATGGCGGTTAAGTTGCAAAAAACCTTCGCTATGGGATTTTACGTAGCTCGGGATCATGCCGACGCCGTGGGAATCGTGTCCGGCAAGGTTGGCGGCGATCAGGTGGTCTGCGACCAGCGCGGCTTCGGTTGATGTACTGCCCAGCTGCGTGAACAGGGTGGTGACGAAGTGGTGTAGCTCCGTGGGGCGAAAGCGATGTCCTGTAGGCACGGATAGTCTCCTCGATGTATGTTGTTGTTTTGTTGCGTTTGCCGTTCCATGCTGCGCCGCAAGGCGCAGAAGATCAAGGCGATAAATATCTCTCACTGAATAGGGAGATTATTGGCATGGTTCATTTTGACGAAACCGCCCGGCAAAATGGTTTTGAATGTAATATTAGGTGAATATGTAAAAGGTACATTTATTATTGTCAGGAGTAAATTTAATATTACTCTGAATAGCGTTATGTGATGGTTTTTTATTTGAGCAATTTTATTGTGATGGAGCGATAAAAGAGGTATCGTATTGATTCCGTTCAGTTGATGTAATAAATACCAAGCCTGATAGAATAAGGGAATACATGCAAATAATGAGGATGACATACGATAATTTCGATAAAGATGGATACGCAATCCTGCATGTTTATGGCGTTGGTAACTACAGAGTTTTTAGCGGTCAAAATCCATATACTAATCTTGCCAACTGTGCATTTCGACCGAATAGTGCCATACCAGTCGGGAAATATTGGATAGTAGATCGGCCTGTTGGGTCGAGGACTAATCAGTTTAGAGCGTGGGTAGGGGATCTGATAACAGGCAATGACCACAGTGAATGGTTTGGGTTATTTAGCGCTCAAACGATGACTGATAGTATTTTGATTAATGGGGTCTTAAGAGGTAGTTTCCGACTTCATCCTTTAAGGCCAGATGGAGGCGGTCTGTCGCAAGGTTGTATAACATTTGTGGATAGAAATGATTTTTATATTGTTAGGCAAACATTATTGAGAACATCTAAAGTGAAAGTACCGGGTTCTCGATCGGGTTTATTGGCTTATGGTTACGTAGATGTTCAGGGGAGCCGAGACTATGCCAGTTGTGAAGTACATTAAGAATTCATTACTATTTGCGGTATGTTTTCTTTTTGCCTTATGGCTTAGCAGCTATGGTAAACCTCTAAATGGCATCACGCTTTGGGTGATAGATCATACCTGGTGCCTGTTTAACTCCCGTCTCAGTCAACCATATGAATCAGGAGCAGATCCCATTTCTTTTATTACCATCCTGGTAATGGCGCTGCTGTATGCGCTGCTCCTGTTTTTCTTTATTCGAATGGTCCTGAAGAAATGCAAATAAAGGCTTTGCCATTGGCGGTAATCGCTTCGTGACGCTGCGGCATTAATCTGTGACCTCGCTCGCTGTTTTCTCTATTCGCTGAATAAACTCCATAAACACCACTTTTTAAACTACGCCACTGTCACAAAAGCCATAAAAACCCTCCCCCCAGCGTTGCAGAGGGGGTTGTAGCACTATATGTTAAATTTGTGTTTAATTATTGATGCTTAAGGGTTGATTTTATGTATAAGAAAATCGGCGGTTTAGTGGTTTCACTGACGACAGTCTTCTCGTACTCCGCGCTGGCGGAGGTGCCGCAGGGCTACCCGGCAGATTATCAAAAAGTCGTTGATGCCGGGGTGAAAGAGGGCAAAGTCGTGGTTTATTCCACAACGGACACCAAAGCGGCAGGGCCGTTAATTAAAGGCTTTGAAGCGCAATATCCTGGGATTAAAGTTGAATATAACGATATGAACAGCACCGAGCTGTACAACCGTTATATTAGTGAACAAGCTGCCGGCGGCGGGAGCGGCGACGTGGTGTGGAGCTCTTCCATGGACACGGCGCTGAAATTAGCCACTGATTATGCGCAAGAGTATGCTTCACCAGAAGTCGGCAAGCTGCCGAAATGGGCGGTCTGGCAGCAAAAAGCCTACGGCACAACCTATGAGCCGGTGGTCTTTATCTATAACAAACGGCTGATCCCACAAAATGAAGTGCCGGATTCACATACCGCATTGGCCAAACTTATCGCCGGGCAGGCTGATAAATTTAAAGGCAAAGTCACCACCTACGATATCGAGAAATCGGGGCTTGGTTTTATGCTGGCGGTGCAGGATAGCAAGGCTGACGGCAATTACTTTGCCGACCTGGCGAATATCGCCAAAGGCGGCCTGACGGTGCAATCCTCTACCGGCACCATGATGGAGCGCGTCTCCTCCGGTGAAAACCTGATCGGCTATAACATCCTGGGATCCTATGCCGAAGCGCGCGCTAAAACCGACCCGTCATTAGGCATCGCCTATCCGAAAGACTACGTGCTGGTGCTGTCCCGCGTCTCATTTATCACCGCGGAAGCAGGGCATCCTAATGCGGCGAAACTGTGGTTCGACTATGTACTGTCGGAAAAAGGGCAAACGATTCTTGCCTCTCAGGGCGATATCCCGTCAATTCGCAACGACATTGAAGGTAAAAATGATATCGACGGGATGACCAAATTACTGGGCAATGCGCTGAAGCCGATTCCGGTGGATGAAAGCCTGCTGCAATATCTGCAACCCAAACAGCGTCTGGAATTTATTAAGCAATGGCGTGCCGCTGCTGCGAAATAAAGTAATTACCTGTGAAACTTCCCCCTGGAATGTATCCGGGGGAATGATCGTATCAGTATTCAGTAAATAAGTACTCATTATCTCTTCTTGATAATTTATCTCTGCACTTTGCCAGGGGAATTAAAGATGAACATTTTACGCAGAAAGTGGCAAGGGCTACCGCGTGGCATGGTGGTATTGATAGCGGCGCTGGTCATTTACGTTCCGCTATTATTTATCGTGGCGCAAAGTTTTCTTTCCGCACCATTTTTTGCCCGCTCGAAAGAGTGGAGCCTCGAAGCCTTCGGTTTTATTTTTACCGACCCGGATTTTTACCTGGCCTTACGCTCCGGATTTATCCTCGCTTTTGGTCTGGTCATTATCGCGATTCCGCTGGGCGGCATTCTGGCCTTTTTAATGGTACGTACCGATTTACCCGGCAGGCGCTTTATTGAGCCGCTGATCCTGGTGCCGATTTTCGTCTCGCCGATGGTGCTGGGCTTTGGTTACGTGGTGGCCGCCGGGCCGGTCGGTTTCCTGTCGCAGTGGGCGCAGGCGTGGCTTGGTTTTGTGCCGTGGAATATCTACTCGATGTTCAGCATCGTGGTAATCGCCGGTTTAACGCACGTCCCGCATGCCTATCTTTATATCTCCTCGGCGCTGCGTAGCGTCGGTTCGGATGTGGAAGAGGCGGCGCGTACCGTCGGCGCCACGCCGCTGCAGGTGATGACCTCGGTGAGCCTGCCGATGGTACGCCCGTCCATTCTCTACGCCTGCGTGCTGCTGTTCTTCCTCGGCCTTGAGGTCTTTGGCCTGATGCTGGTGCTCGGCGATCCGGAGGGCAACATGGTGCTGGCGACCTATCTCTATAAGTTGACCAATAAACTGGGAACGCCTTCTTACCATCTGATGGCGGCGGTCGCGGTGGTGTTAATCTGCATTACCATTCCGCTGGTGATGTTGCAGCGCCGGTTGATGCGTACCGCCAATCGCTTCGTGACCATGAAAGGTAAAGCGTCGCAGTCGCGCGCCTTGCCGCTGGGGAAATGGCGTTGGGTCGCGGGCGCGGTCGTGGTGGCGTGGCTGACGGTAACCATCGGCGTCCCGCTACTGGGTGTGGCGCTACGGGCCTTTATTTCCAATTGGGGCGTTGGCGTTTCGTTATGGGATGAGCTGTCGCTGGCGACTTTCCGCAACATCTGGCAGCAGCCGAATCTGCTGCGGGCGATCGTCAACTCGATGGCGATCGGGATTATCGGCGGCGCGCTGGCGGTGGTGTGCTATCTGTTTGTCGGTATCGCCATGCATCGTAAACCGGATAACGTCACGCGCTTTCTCGACTACAGCGTGCTGGTACCGCGCGCGGTGCCGGGCCTGTTGGCTGGTCTGGCGTTTCTGTGGGTGTTTCTATTTGTGCCGATGTGGCTCGATCAGTCATTGAAAAACGGCTGGCTCTCGGCGCTGCCGATCGCCGACTGGCTGCGCGAACACCTTATCGTGCAACTGCGCGCGCTGCGCAACACCATTTTCAGCGTCTGGTTGGCCTATACGGTGGTGTGGATGGCCTACGGCCTGCGCCTTATCTCATCAACGCTGCTGCAGGTGGCGCCAGAGCTGGAGGAGGCCGCGCGCAGCACCGGCGCCTCTCGCGGGCAAATCACCCGCCACGTCACCGTTCCGCTGGCGCGCTACGGGCTTATCGGCTCCTGGCTGCTGATGTTCCTGATCTTTGAACGCGAATATTCAACCGGCGTTTATTTGTTGTCGCCAGGCACCGAAACGATCGGGTCGATGCTGGTCTCTCTGTGGGCGGCGGGCGCCATTGATATCGTCGCGGCGCTATCGTTTATCAATATTCTGCTGGTGGTAGTCGGTCTGGGTATCGCCCTGCGCTTTGGAGTGAAATTACATGATTGAGTTATCGGTAGACAATCTGCATCTGACCTATGGCGACAACCCGGTGCTGAAAGGGGTGTCGATGGAGCTCAAACGCGGGGAAGTGGTGTCGCTGCTTGGCCCTTCAGGTAGCGGGAAAACCACGCTGTTGCGCGCGGTCGCCGGGCTGGAGAAACCGACCGCCGGGCGGATCACCATCGGCAATAACGTGGTTTATGACGGCAGTCCGCGTAGCGAGATCCCGGCGGAAGAGCGTAATCTCGGGCTGGTGTTCCAGTCCTACGCCCTGTGGCCGCATAAAACGGTATTCGACAACGTGGCCTATCCGCTGAAACTGCGTAAGGTGGCCAGCGGCGAGATTAAACAGCGGGTGCAGAGCGTTCTCGAGCAGCTAGGTCTGGGACATCTCGGTAATCGGCATCCGCATCAGCTATCCGGCGGCCAGCAGCAGCGCGTGGCTATAGGACGGGCGCTGGTCTATAACCCACCGGTTATTCTGCTGGATGAGCCGCTATCCAACCTCGATGCTAAGCTGCGCGAAGAGGCGCGGGTATTCCTGCGCGAGCTCATTATTAAGCTGGGCCTGTCGGCGCTGATGGTCACCCACGATCAGAATGAAGCGATGGCGATCTCCGATCGCATTTTGTTGCTTAACAACGGCGTGATTGAACAGCAGGGGACGCCGCAGGAGATGTACGGCAATCCGGCCACCCTGTTCGCCGCCGAGTTTATGGGCAGTAATAACCGCCTGCACGGTAAGGTGACGGCGCTGGAGGACGGACGCGCGCGAGTTGAAGGCGCCAGCTGGGCGCTATGGGGCCGCGCGGGCGAGGGGGTCAGCGTCGGTCAGCCGGCGACGGCGGTGATCCGCGTCGAACGGCTGCGCCTTGACTGCTCGCCGCAGGATAACAGCCTGGAACTTCCGCTGCTGACCAGCATGTACCTCGGCGATCGGTGGGAATATCTGTTCCGCACCGAGGGCGATGACTTTGCGATTCGCGCCTACGGCACGGCCCTGCGTGATGCCGAACATTGTCACCTGACGCTGCCCGCGGATGATGTGTGGATCTTCCCGCAGCGATAAACTTTGCTCAGGGCGCCAGATGACACACCGCTTCGATATTGTGTCCGTCTGGCGCAATGACAAAGGCGGCGTAGTAATTGGCGTGGTAATTAGGCCGCAGCCCTGGCGCGCCGTTATCCTTGCCTCCGGCGGCCAGCGCCGCGTGCCAGAAGGCGTCAACCTGCTCGCGGCTGTCGGCGCAAAAGGCGATATGCAGCGGCGCGGGTTTATCTTCGCTTTGATAGAGGCATAAAGAGGCATCGTTCGCCCCGGCTAGCTCCGCGCCGTAAGCCGGCTCGCCTTCGCCCGCCAGCGTCACGCCGAGCGGCGCCAGCGCCTGTAAAAAGAATGCCTTGCTCGCGGCATAATCACTGACGCCAAATTTGACATGATCGAACATAAATTCTCCTCGGTATTGGGAATATCTGTACGACATCACCGTGTCGTTAAAATGAGAAGGGCACAGATACTGATTTAATTAACAACGGTGATTAACTAATTTAACAGCTCGAATTGTTTAATTATTCATTAAGCGAGTATTTACAGGTGCTTAATCTGCCATGTACCATAAACAAAAAATAACAAATGTGATACATATCACCCTTTATTGGCGCTTTGGTAAAACCAAAGGCGCGAAATTTCCGCATGACTTACCGCACTCAGGTTATTAAATGCCCGATCTTATCGTGACAACCCGGTGAATATTTGCGCCATTTTCCCGCGTTGCGTTGAGAATCGTCTAATATCCAAACGATAACCCTATAAATCTTATCGCTATTGGCGATTTATTGTACGTCTTATTGGCCAAAGCCAGACGGTCTGTTTCGCAACAGTTCAATGGTATCGGTACCAGAGCGGGATTTGCTGGGCTTGTAAGCGACAAAACAGTATTTTTAATTGACAGGAATGTGATTATGTCGAGCGAGAAAACCAACAATTCAAGGCGTGATTTTTTAGTAAAATCAATGGCCTTGATTCCAACGGTCGTCATCGGCGGCGGCAGCGTGGGTGCCATTGGCGTGGCGGCGAGCGCCACGGCACAGGCGGCCTCCGCACCCTCAGCCGGTGGCAACGCGACATCCAGCGACTGGAAGCCGCAATTCTTCAACGATCGCGAGTGGCTGTTTATCAACGCCGCCGTCGCTCGCTTAATCCCGGCCGATGAACTCGGTCCCGGCGCCAAAGAGGCCGGTGTGCCGGAGTTTATCGACCGCCAGCTCAATACCCCTTATGCCACCGGTTCCATCTGGTATATGCAGGGGCCATTTAACCCCGACGTGCCGAAAGAGATGGGCTACCAGCTGCCGCTGGTACCAAAACAGATTTATAACCTCGGTATCGCCGATGCCGAAGAGTGGTGTCAAAACCAGTATCACAAGAGCTTTGCTGAACTGAGCGGCGAACAGCAGGATGAGGCGCTCGGTTTGTGGGAATCCGGCAAGGCGCAGTTCAAACAGCTGCCGGCCTCGCTGTTTTTCTCCTATCTGTTGCAAAACACCCGCGAAGGCTTCTTCAGCGACCCTATTCATGGCGGCAATAAAGGCATGGTCGGCTGGACGCTGATTAATTTTCCCGGCGCGCGCGCCGACTTTATGGACTGGGTTGAACGAGGCGAACGCTATCCCTTCCCGCCGGTATCAATTAATGGGGAGAGGGCGTAATCATGGCGACCGTATTGAAAAAAACCGATGTAGCGATCGTTGGCTTCGGCTGGGTTGGCGCGATTATGGCCAAAGAGCTGACGGAAGCGGGGCTCAACGTCGTCGCGCTGGAGCGCGGCCCGATGCGCGATACCTGGCCGGACGGCGCTTATCCGCAGGTTATCGATGAGCTGACCTATAACATCCGCCGCAAGCTGTTCCAGGATCTCTCTAAAAGCACGGTGACGATTCGTCACAACACCAGCCAGCAGGCGGTACCCTATCGCCAACTGGCCGCCTTCCTGCCGGGCACCGGCGTTGGCGGCGCGGGTCTGCACTGGTCAGGCGTGCATTTCCGCGTCGATCCGATCGAACTGCGTATGCGCAGCCATTATGAAGAGCGTTACGGCAAAAACTTCATTCCCCAGGATATGATCATCCAGGATTTCGGCGTCACCTACGACGAACTGGAACCGTTCTTCGATAAAGCGGAAAAAGTCTTTGGCACCTCCGGTACCGCCTGGTCGGTTAAAGGGAAGGTTGTCGGTAAAGGCCGCGGCGGTAACGCCTTCGCGCCGGATCGCTCGGACGATTTCCCGCTGCCGGCGCAGAAAAATACCTGGTCGGCGCAGCTGTTTGAAAAAGCGGCGCTGGAAGTGGGCTATCATCCCTATAACCTGCCTTCCGCAAACACCTCCGACTCCTATACCAACCCGTATGGCGCACAAATGGGGCCGTGTAACTTCTGCGGTTTCTGCAGCGGCTACGCCTGCTACATGTATTCGAAAGCCTCGCCGAACGTGAACATCCTGCCGGCGCTGCGCCAGGAAAAACGCTTTGAACTGCGTACCAACGCCAACGTGCTGAAGGTCAATCTGACCGACGATAAATCCCGTGCCACCGGTGTGACCTATGTCGACGGTCAGGGCCGTGAAATGGAACAGCCGGCGGATCTGGTGATTATCGGCGCCTTCCAGTTCCATAACGTGCATCTGATGCTGCTTTCCGGGATCGGTAAACCGTACAATCCTGAGACGGGCGAAGGGGTGGTCGGACGTAACTTCGCCTATCAGAACATGACCACTATCAAGGCCATTTTCGATAAAGATACCTTCACCAACCCGTTCATCGGTGCGGGCGGTAACGGCGTCGGCGTCGATGACTTCAACGCCGATAACTTCGATCACGGCGCGGCGGGCTTCGTCGGCGGTTCGCCGTTCTGGGTCAACCAGGCGGGGACTAAACCGATCTCCGGCGTGCCGGTGCCTCCGGGTACCCCGGCGTGGGGCAGTAAATGGAAATCGGCGGTGGCCGACACCTACACGCACCATCTGTCGATGGATGCCCACGGCGCGCATCAGTCCTATCGCCAGAACTATCTCGATCTCGATCCGAACTACAAAAACGTCTTTGGTCAGCCGCTGCTGCGCATGACCTTCGACTGGCAGGAAAACGACATCAAGATGGCGCAGTTTATGTTCGATAAGATGGCGCCGATCGCCAAAGCGATGAAGCCGAAATATATGCTCGGCAGCCCGAAAAACGCCAATAGCCACTTTGACACCACCAGCTACCAGACCACCCATATGAACGGCGGCGCGGTGATGGGCGAAGATCCGAAAACCAGTGCAGTGAACCGTTATCTGCAGAGCTGGGACGTGCATAACGTCTTCGTCATCGGCGCTTCCGCTTTCCCACAGGGGCTGGGCTACAACCCGACGGGGACCGTTGCCGCGCTGGCCTACTGGTCGGCGAAGGCTATCCGCGAACAGTACCTGAGAAATCCGGGTCCATTGGTGCAGGCATAAGGGAAAGCAAATCATGAAAATGCAATGGTTATCGGCACTGGTTCTCGGTGCGTTAAGCTGCGCGGCGTTCGCCGAAGAGGCGCCTGCGGACAGCAATCTGATTAAGCAGGGCGAATATCTGGCGCGCGCCGGCGACTGCGTGGCCTGCCACACCAACGGTAAAGAGGGCAAACCTTTTGCCGGCGGTCTGCCAATGGAAACACCGATCGGCACCATTTATTCCACCAACATCACGCCGGACAAAGCGCACGGTATTGGCGGTTATACCTTCGAAGAGTTTGACGACGCGGTGCGTAAAGGCGTGCGTAAAGACGGCTCAACGCTCTATCCGGCGATGCCGTATCCTTCCTTCGCCCGTATCAACGAAGCGGATATGCGCGCCATGTACGCCTACTTTATGCACGGCGTGGAGCCGGTTAACGTCGCCAACAAAGACACGGACATTCCGTGGCCGCTGTCGATGCGCTGGCCGCTGGCGTTCTGGCGCGGCATCTTCGCTCCGTCCCCGAGCGACTTTGTCGCCAATCCGCAGGTGGACCCGGTACTGGAGCGCGGCCGTTACCTGGTGGAAGGGCTTGGCCACTGCGGCGCCTGCCACACCCCGCGTAGCCTGACGATGCAGGAAAAAGCGCTTAGCGAAAGTGAAGGCGATGATTACCTGGCGGGTAGCAATGCGCCGATTGACGGTTGGGTAGCTTCCAGCCTGCGCGGTGAAAATCGCGACGGGCTGGGGAGCTGGAGCGAGGCCGAACTGGCCGAGTTCCTGAAAACCGGGCGCAATGATAAATCCGTGGTCTTCGGCGGCATGAGCGACGTGGTTGAGCACAGCCTGCAGTATCTCTCGAATGACGATATCACCGCTATTGCTCGGTATCTGAAGTCGTTACCGCCGCGCGGCGGTAAACAGACGCCAGCTCCGGTGGAAGATAGCGTGGCGAAAGATCTGTGGAAAGGCGATGACAGCAAAACCGGCGCAGCGCTGTACGTCGATAACTGTGCCGCCTGCCACCGTACCGATGGTGTCGGTTATAAACGCGCGTTCCCGTCGTTGAAAGGCAACCCGGTGGTGCAGACCGAAGATGCGACCTCGCTGATTCACATCATTCTGACCGGCAACACCACGCCGGCGGTGAAGGATGCGGTCTCGAACCTGACCATGCCGTCATTCGGCTGGCGTCTTGACGATCAACAGGTCGCGGATGTGGTCAACTTCATCCGCACCAGTTGGGGCAACAACGCGCCGCCGGTGAGCGCCAGCGATGTGGCGAAAGTACGAAAAGATAAGTCGATGATTCGCGATGAGAAGGCGTTAGGTAACGCCGACGTCTCGAAACTGCCGGCTGCTGCAGAGTAAATGGGCCGGGGCGGGGCACTGGATTCGCCCCGCCTGAGGTAAAAAACGTGATGACACCTGAACAACAGGGGACACAGCCATGATGCCGGAACTGGGCAACTACCTGCTGTGTCTGGCGGCAGGGCTGGCGCTGCTGCTAAGTATCTTTCCGCTATGGGGCGCAGCGCGCCAGGAACGATGGCTGATGGCATTAGCCCGGCCGCTGGCCTGCGCGCTGTTTATCTGCATCATCGGCGCGTTTGCGCTGCTGGTGCATGCTTTTGTAATCAATGATTTCACCGTGCGCTATGTGGCGGAAAACTCCAACAGCGCGCTGCCGGTGTGGTACAGGGTGGCGGCCACCTGGGGAGCGCACGAAGGCTCTTTGCTGCTGTGGGTGCTGCTGCTCAGCGTGTGGACGTTCGCCGTCGCGCTCTTCAGTCGCCAGATGCCGCCCGACGCGGTAGCGCGGGTGCTGGCGGTGATGGGAATGATCGCCTTCGGTTTCCTGCTTTTTATCCTGTTCACCTCCAATCCGTTCAGCCGCAGCCTGCCGCTGTATCCCGTAGATGGCCGCGATCTCAATCCTATGCTGCAGGATATCGGGATGATTTTTCATCCACCGATCCTCTACATGGGCTACGTTGGCTTCTCGGTGGCCTTCGCCTTCGCGATTGCGTCGCTGCTGGCGGGGCGGCTGGATACCGCGTGGGCGCGATGGTCGCGCCCGTGGACGCAGGCGGCGTGGATGTTCCTGACACTTGGGATCGTGCTGGGCTCGGCGTGGGCCTATTACGAACTGGGCTGGGGCGGTTGGTGGTTCTGGGACCCGGTGGAAAACGCCTCGTTTATGCCGTGGCTGGTCGGCACCGCCTTGCTGCATTCGCTGGCGGTGACCGAAAAGCGCGGCAGCTTCCGCGCCTGGACGGTACTGCTGGCGCTGGCGGCTTTCTCGCTGTGCCTGCTGGGGACTTTTCTTGTGCGATCCGGCGTGCTGGTATCGGTGCACTCCTTTGCCTCCGATCCGGCGCGCGGGATGTTTATACTGGCCTTGCTGACCCTCGCGATTGGCGGCTCGCTGCTGCTGTATGCGGTGAAAGGCGGGCGAGTACGGGCGCGAGTGGAACATACGCTCTGGTCGCGCGAGTCGTTCCTGCTTGGCAACAATATTCTGCTGATGGCCGCGATGCTGGTGGTGCTATTAGGCACGCTGCTGCCGTTGGTGCATAAAGCGTTAGGGCTGGGGACGATATCGATCGGCGAACCGTTCTTCAATACCATGTTCACCGCGCTGATGGCGCCGTTTGCGCTGCTGCTGGGGCTGGGGCCGCTGATTCGTTGGCGCCGCGATGAGCCAGGTAAACAGCTTAAACGATTGGCGATATCACTTATCGTGACGTTGTCACTTTCACTGGCGTTACCATGGCTTCTTCAGGACCGCATCACCGCGATGGCGTTCATCGGCCTGATGATGGCGCTGTGGGTGCTTATCTTCGCGCTGATTGAAGTCCATGAACGGGCCACGCATCGCCACGGCTTCTGGCGCGGCCTGCGCACCTTAACGCGTAGCCAGTGGGGAATGGTGCTCGGCCATGTCGGCGTGGCGGTAACCGTCATTGGCATCACCTTCAGCCAGAACTACAGCATCGAGCGCGATGTCCGCATGCGGGCTGGCGACAGCCTCGATATTCATCGTTATCACTTCGTCTTCAAGGGCGTGCGTAATATCGTCGGGCCGAACTGGAGCGGCGGCGAGGGCGTGATTGCCGTCAGCCGCAGTGGTCGCCCGGAAGCCATGCTGTATGCCGAAAAACGCTTTTACACCGCCAGCCGGATGATGATGACTGAAGCGGCCATCAGCGGCGGGTTTACCCGCGATCTTTACGCCGCGTTGGGCGAAGAGCTGGATGATGGCAGTTGGGCGGTGCGTCTGTACTACAAACCGTTCGTGCGCTGGATCTGGTACGGCGGCGTACTGATGGCGCTGGGTGGGCTGTGCTGTATGCTCGATCCACGTTACCGCCGGTCGCGGCAACAGAAAACAGCAGCGGATCGCAATGACATTAACCGCTCGCTGTACCAGTCCCGACTGCGCGAACTGGAGCAGGAGCATACTGATAGTAATGAGGCGATGATCGTCGAGCTGCAACGTACGCTGCTGGCGGATATCTCGCCGCAGGAACAGACGCGCGTTCGGCCGCTTAGCCGCTGGTTGCTGCTACCGGGGGCGCTATTATTGGTCTTTGTCAGCGGCGGGCTCTATCTGAAAACCAGCGATGTGGGTCAGGTGCTGCTGTGGCGACAGAGCGAGCGCCATTATCCCGCGCTGCTGGCGCAGGCGAAAGATCCTACCGCAGCGCCGCTGCGGATGGATGAGTTGGCCCAGCTGAGGCTTGGGCTGCGCAGCCATCTGCAGGCTAGCCCTGACGATCTCGCCGGCTGGCAACTGCTTGGGCGGCTCGGTCTGCTGCTAAACGATGGCGAGACGGCGATCGGCGCGTTCGGGCGGGCGCATAAGCTGGCGCCGGATGACCCGGCGGTAGGCTTTGATTATGCCAGCGCGCTGGTGCGGGCGGGCGATAACGCGCAGATGCGGATGGGCGAGCTGTTGCTGCGCGATCTGCATCAGCGGCAGCCGAAAAACCTGCCGGTGCTGGAGATGCTGGCGCTCAGCGCGGTACGCAATGAAGACTATCCGCAGGCGGTAGCGGCGCTACAGCAGTTGCTGATGTTGTTGCCGGAGGGCGATGCCCGCCGCGAGGCGATTGCCCGCCAGCTGGCGCAGGCGCAGCAGGCTCGGTAGTAGATACTGTCATCGGTTGGCAACTTTTTTGTCGCACAGGGGTTTTCCCGGAGGCGGCGCGTTGCGCCTTCTCCGGGCTACCAAATCGCACAGCGCTGTAGCCCCGGTAAGCGGCAGCGCCACCGGGGGTTTTGAGGCCATTGGTACCGGCAGGGCCGTGGCCGGATAAGGCGTAGCCGCTAACCGGCAAAATGCAGCCGTGTCAGGGCAAAAAAAAGCCCCTGCGAACAGGCAGGGGCAAACCATGTCAGAGCTTATTTTTTATTAATTGAATACCATCCCGCCATCGATCAGCAGCGATTGACCGGTCATATAATCGGAATCCGGGCTGGCGAGATAAGAGACGCAGGCGGCGACATCTTCTGGCTCAGACAGGCGGCCGAGGGTGATGCGTTTGGCGAATTCGGCTGTCCCGTAGCCCAGAGGTTTACCCGCCGCTTCGGATACCTGACGATCGATCTCGGCCCACATCGGCGTTTTCACAATCCCCGGGCAGTAGCCGTTAACGGTAATACCCAGCGGCGCCAGGTCGCGAGCGGCGGTTTGCGTTAAACCGCGTACGGCGAATTTGCTCGAGCTGTAGACCGCCAGTTCCGGGTTGCCGACGTGTCCGGCCTGCGAACAGGCGTTGATGATTTTGCCGCCGTGCCCCTCTTTTTTAAAGGCCTCGACTGCCGCCTGAATCCCCCAGATCACCCCTTTAACGTTGATGTTGTAGACCTTGTCGACAATCTCCGGCGTAATGGATTCGATAGGCGTTGATGGCGCGACCCCGGCGTTATTGACGATGACGTTGAATCCGCCCAGCGTTTTTCGCGCCTGTTCGACGGCGGCAAACACCTGCTCACGGTCGGAAACATCGACTTTGACCGCGATTGCCCGGCCGCCGTGCTGGTTGATTTCATCCGCCACGGCTTTCGCTGTGACGTCATTGTAATCGGCGATCGCCACGGCAAAACCGTCCTTCACGAGGCGTAACGCGATAGCTTTACCAATGCCCTGACCGGCGCCGGTGACAAGTGCGACTTTTTTCATTTCCATTTCCTTTTGTGATGACTTAAAGAATTTGACTCAGGTGTAGCTGGCCCATCAGCAGCGGGTTATCACGGTAATCCACGGGGATGGCGACCACCGCCGGGCCGTCGACGTCCATCGCCGCGCGTAGCGTCGGCTCCAGCGCCTCAGCGCTTTCCACCGCAAACCCTTTCGCGCCGAAGGATTCGGCATAGGCTTTAAAATCCATAGGACCGAACTCGACGCCGGACAGGCGTTGATATTTTTTCTCTTCCTGGATAGCGACCATGTTGTAGCCGTTATCGACCCAGATAAGATGCAGGATGTTGGCTTTCAGGCGGACCGCCGTTTCCAGCTCCATGCTGGATTGCAGAAAACCGCCATCGCCGGAGACCGAGACCACTTTGCGCTGCGGATTGACCAGCCAGGCCCCGATGGCCCACGGCAGGGCGACGCCCATGGTCTGCTGACCGTTGGAGATCATCACCTGACGGGCGCGGAAGCTGTAGAGATAGCGGGCGATCCAGATATGGAAGCTCCCCATATCGACCGTCAGCGTGACGTCGCTGTTGACGATATCCTGCATGGCGCGAACGATACGCAGCGGGTGCAGGGCAAACTGATTCAACTGCGCTCCGCGGCGGTCAAGCAGTTCCCGCTGATGCTGGCGGTCGTGGAGGATTTCAGCAGCCTGCGGCGAGAGCACCAGCCGATGATCGATATTTTGCGCCAGCTTGTTCAGCGTGCCGGCGATGTCGCCCACCAGCTCGACATCCGGCGTGTAGTTACGCTCTTCATAGGCGGGCAGTACGTCGATATGTACCAGCGTCGCGTTGCCGCTGTTCCACATCGCCGGTTCGTATTCCACCGGGCTATAGCCGATGCAGATAACCAGGTCGGCCAGTTGCAATAAGCGGTCACCGGCCTGATTGTTAAACAGCCCGACGCGCCCGGCGAAGCGCGAGAAGTTATCCTGATTGACCGCCCCGGCGGCCTGATAGGTGCTGGTGACCGGAATATGGCTGGTTTCCAGCAAACGATGCAGCGCGGCGCTGTTTTCCGTCTGGCTGGCCATTAATCCAAGCAGGAACACCGGATTCTTCGCCTGGGCAATCAACTTCGCAACCTGATTGATTGCCTCGTCAGGCGCGGCGCCCATCTGCGGCGCGCTGCTGGCGGGCAGCACTTTGCCGGTCGCCGGGCCATCGACCACATCCTGCGGCAGGCTGACGAAGGCGCTGCCCGGGCGACCCTGCTCGGCGGCGCGAAAAGCGTTAGAAACCACTTCCGCCAGCGCATCCGGCGAGGTCACTTCTACGGCGTATTTGGTGACCGGGCTGAACATCGCCACCGTGTCCATACTCTGGTGTACCTGTTTGGCTTTATCCGCGCGTTTGACCGCGCCGCCCAGCGCCACCACCGGGTCGCCTTCGCTATTGGCGGTGGCCATCCCGGTTATCAGGTTGGAACAACCGGGTCCGGAGGTCACCAGCGCGACGCCCGCTTTGCCGGTAATGCGCCCGACCGCGGCGGCCATAAAGGCGGCGTTGGCCTCGTGGCGCACCGGAATAATGCGGATTGAGGAGTCCAGCAACGAGTCGAAAACCTTATCGATTTTAGCGCCGGGGATCCCGAAGACCTGCCGTACGCCTTGCGCTTCCAGTTGGCTGACGACCAGATCGGCGCCGTGCGCCCACTGGCGCTGCGGATACTGTTTGTCCATGTGAATCTCCTAACTTTCTACTGAACGGATAGCGGCATCGAGATTGTCGGGATGCAGATTGGCCTGCAGGAACGCGCTGTCGGCGGGAAGGTCGATCATCAGCTTATGAATTTCGCCGAAGGTCAATACCCCACGGTCGAGCTGGTAGTCCAGCAGGTGGCCGCCGCCCTGGCGGTCATCGGTAATGAAGTGTTCGTGATAGCCGGCGACGTTAATTCCCTGCATATGCTGCGGGGTACGAAAACCGACCAGTACGCCGTCACGCTGGTTAAAGCGGAAAACCGGCTGATCGTCGAGCACGTCGGTCATCGCCCGGTAGGGCGGCGTCTGACGAGGCACGGTGCGGGTATGGGCGTGGCGGAAATGACCATCGATTCGCAGCGCGCAGAACAGATTGTCGGAAGGAATTTGCTGGTCAATAACCTCATGCAGCTGCTGGCGGCTGACCGGATGGTCAAAGGTTTTACGGTACTGCGGCTGAAACCAGGTCATCACCGCAAACGGCGTTTTCTGTTCCGGGCGCGCTTTACGCGCGCTGCCGTCGGCACGCAGTTGATAAACCTGGCTGCTAAACGCGATCAGCTCGCCGTCGAGTTCATTAAAAGTGCCGAGCCCGAAATCACCGTGCTTCAGCAGGTCCGCAATGGTGGTGGTACCTTCGTAGACGCCGCTGAGCAGGGCGCTCATCAGCGAAGTTTGATACAGCACGCTATCGGGATGCTGAGCGGAAAACGCGCGTAGCGTTTCACACAGACTCTCTTCACAGGTGCAATCTGAAGCATGATTCATGAGCCACTTCCTCGTTCAACAAATATAAGAAAGGTTAAATAAAGGTTGACCCGATTCAGCTCACAGTTCCAATATAGAAACCATGCTGGTTTGAGACGTTTTCGATATGGAACTTCGTTATCTACGCTATTTTGTCGCCGTCGCCCGCACGCGGCACTTCACCCGGGCAGCGAAAGAACTGGGTATCTCACAGCCACCGTTAAGTCAGCAAATTCAGCGGCTTGAGCGAGAGGTTGGCACTCCGCTGTTGCGTCGGCTAACCCGCGGGGTGGAGCTGACCGAAGCCGGGGAGTCCTTTTATGAAGATGCCTGCCAAATCCTCGCGCTGAGCGATGCGGCGCTGGAAAAGGCCAAGGGCATTGCCCGCGGAATGAACGGCAGCCTGTCGTTAGGCATTACCAGTTCTGATGCTTTCCATCCACAAATCTTCACCTTGCTGCACCGTTTTCAGCTCGATCACCCAGGCGTCATCCTCCATCAACGGGAGGGCAACATGGCAAATTTGATGGCGGCGCTGAGCGAGGCGGAGATCGATATCGCCTTTGTCCGTTTGCCGTGTGAAAGCAGTAAGGCGTTTAACTTGCGTATCATTGATGAAGAGCCAATGGTCATTGCGCTCCCGCGCGATAATCCATTGTCAGCGGAACCGACGCTGGCGCTGGAACAGTTGCGGGACGTCGCGCCGATCCTCTTCCCGCGCGAAGTGGCGCCGGGTTTGTATGAGCTGGTGTTCAATAGCTGCCTGCGCGCCGGGATCGATATGAACCGCGCCAGGCAGTCGTCGCAGATTTCATCGTCGCTGAGTATGGTTAACGCCGGATTTGGTTTCGCGCTGGTGCCGCAGTCGATGACCTGTATCGCGCTGCCCAACGTCAGCTATCAATCGATACAGGGGACGCCGGTCAAGACCGATATTGCCATCGCCTGGCGGCGCTTCGAGCGTTCGCGCACGGTGAAGCGATTTTTGGAGATGTTTTGATTATTGCCCCTGAGAAATAGCAGGCTGCGATCGTTCCGGTTTGCGGTACAGTAATGGCAGTTTTTTATTGCTGAAACCAACAGGGATGTATGATGAAAAAAGCATGGATATTTGTCGCGGCAGTCGTTGCGCTAAGCGGTTGTGCGCCGCTACACCCGTCGGATTGTCATAAAACCTCTGCCCTCGGTAGCTGTGACTCCGGGCGTTTTAGCGATGAGGATGAGTATGGTCAGCAGGCGAGGGGGATCAAAGAAGCCTTCGAGTCGCAACTTGCTGACCGCTACGCGTGGCGGGGAAAAAAGTGCCGCCTGCATTTAGAATTCGCCCAGGATGGCACTCTGGAAAAGATGAATACGGCTGAGGGAAATAAAGCCTATTGTGCCGCGCTGCGTGAGGCGGCAAAAAGTGCGACCTTCCCGCCGTTTACTAACGATAAAGTCTACAAGGCCTTTGCTCAATCGCGGTTTGATATGAAGGGTGAATAGCACGAACCAACCGGGGAGGAACAGACAGGCTCCCCGTTGGGAAGATAATTACTGCGCCACCCAGCCGCCATCCATATTCCACGCCGCGCCGCGAACCTGCGCGGCGGCGTCGCTGCATAAAAATAGCGCCATTTCCCCCAGTTGCTGAGGCGTCACGAATTCGCCGGAGGGTTGTTTTTCGGCAAGCAGCTGCGCTCTGGCCTGCTCAGGGTCGGCCCCCTCAGCGATACGTTTATCGATCTGCTGCTGAACCAGCGGCGTCAGTACCCAGCCGGGGCAAATCGCGTTGCAGGTAATGCCGGTACGCGCGGTCTCCAGCGCCAGCGTTTTGCTAAAGCCAATCACCCCATGCTTGGCGGCAACGTAGGCGGATTTCTCTTTCGAGGCGACTAACCCATGCACGGAGGCAATATTAATAATCCGCCCCCAGTTGCGCTCGCGCATGCCCGGCAGCGCCAGTCGGCTGGTGTGGAAGACGCTGGACAGATTTATCGCCAGAATATCGTTCCATTTTTCCACCGCGAACTGCTCCACTGGCGCCACATGCTGGATACCGGCGTTATTAATCACAATATCGACGCCGCCAAATTCGCTTTCGGTATAACGCATCATCGCTTCAATTTGCCCGACGTCGCGCAGGTCGGCATCGTGATAGCCGGGAATTTTACCCAGCGCGGCAACCTCGGCTCGCGCGCTCGTGCTGTCGCCAAAACCATTCAACACCAGCTGCGCGCCGGCCTGCGCCAGCACTTTGGCAATGCCTAAACCAATACCGCTGGTGGAGCCGGTGACCAGCGCTGTTTTACCGTTTAAATTCATTTCGTTACTCCTTAAATCAGGCATCAGACAATACCGGTTAAATAGAACACGGCAATGACAAACAGAACCGCGAGACTTTTGATAAGCGTAATGGCGAAAATGCCGCCGTAAGCCTGGCGATGACTTAAGCCGGTGATTGCCAGCAGCGTGATGACGGCGCCGTTATGCGGCAGGGTATCCATGCCGCCGCTGGCCATTGAAGCGACGCGGTGGAGTACCTCAAGCGGAATATTAGCGGCGTGGGCGGCGGCCACGAAGGTATCGGACATTGCCGCCAGCGCGATGCTCATCCCGCCGGAGGCGGAGCCGGTGATCCCCGCCAGTACGGTTACGCTAATCGCCTCGTTTAACAGGGGATTGGGAATGGCGGTCAGTGCTTTCGACAACACCAGAAAACCCGGCAGGGCGGCAATCACCGCGCCGAAACCATATTCCGAGGCGGTATTCATCGCCGCGAGGATCGCGCCGCCGACCGCCGTACGGCTGCCTTCCGCCAGACGGCCGCGAATATTACGAAAACCGAACACCAGCACCACGACGATACCGGATAGCAGCGCGGCCTCGACGGCCCAGATAGCGGTGATTTTGCCGACCTCGGTGACGATGGGTTTGGCAAGCCCTGGCAGCGTTAGCTCGTGGCTGGCGCCGTACCATTGCGGGATCCAGCGGGTAAACAGCAGGTTCAGCAGGCCAACCAGCAGCAGCGGGGCAATGGCGATCAGCGGATGCGGCAGATTGATGTTATCCGGCGTCTGCGGCTCGTTTTGCAGATCGGTACCGTATCCCTCGCCATTCGCGAGCGCTTTCCGCCGCTGTCGTTCCAGCCACAGTAAACCGAAGGTGATGATAAACAGTGAACCTATCAATCCAAGCCAGGGGGCTGCCCAGGCGTTGGTGCCAAAAAAGCTGGTGGGGATAATGTTCTGAATCTGCGGGGTGCCCGGCAGGGCATCCATGGTAAATGAGAATGCGCCCAGCGCGACGGTTGCCGGGATCAGTCGCTTCGGGATTCCGCTTTGGCGAAACAGTTCGGCGGCAAAGGGATAGACCGCAAAAGCCACCACGAACAGCGAAACGCCGCCGTAGGTTAGCAGGGCGCAGACCAGCACGATCACCGGGATCGCATGTCGACGCCCGAGAATTTGAATCGCGGCGGCGACGATGGAACGCGAGAAGCCCGATAGTTCAATCAGCTTGCCAAAGACGGCGCCGAGCAGAAATACCGGAAAATAGAGCTTCACGAAACCGACCATTTTTTCCATAAACAGGCCGGTAAAGGTCGGGCCTACCGCGCTCGGGTCGGTAAGCAGGACCGCGCCAAGCGCGGCGATAGGGGCAAACAGGATAACGCTGTATCCACGATACGCAGCCAGCATCAGTAATGCCAACGCGGCCAGGGCAATCAACACACTCATTACGACTCCTCACTATCATTGTTATTGTCGGGGTACAAAACGAGAAGTTACGGTTTCAGGGCGTAGCGCAGCTGATGCTCACGGCGCGACTGTATTCGTTTCTGCCGGGTCTCATCCCAGTGATAAAAACCTTGCCCGCTGCGGGCGCCGGTAGCGCCTTGCGCAACCTTGTCGGCGACCAGCGACATCATGTCGCTGCCTGTGGCCAGTTCCGGCAGCAGGTGCTGGCAGATATCCTGGACGGTCGCCAGACCGGTCATATCGGCGGCTTCCAGCGGCCCGACCATCGCGTAGCGGCGGCCGAGCGAGGCGCGCATCACTTTGTCGACCACCTCCGGCGAAGCGATGCCGCTCTTAACGATATGCAGCGCTTCGCGCAGCAGGGCGAACTGTAGTCGGTTGCCGACGAATCCCGGCGCGGCGCGGTTGAGTACTACCGCTTCCAGCGAGCAGGAGGATAAAAAATCGCTGACCTGGTTGGCGAGATGCGGCAGGGTTGCGCTGCCCGGCACCACTTCCACCAGCGGGATAAAATGCGGCGGATGCCAGAAGTGGGCGATTAACAAGCGTTCCGGATGCCGCATACCCTGCGCCAACCGATCGGGCGGTAGTCCGCTGGTGTTGCTGGCGATAATGGCTTCGTCGGCTATTAAGGTTTCCAGTTCGCGGTATAAGGCGTGCTTGAGCGCCAGACGTTCCGGAATCGCTTCGATCAGCAAGGTCGCGTCAGCAAGATCGCCTAATGCCGTGGTGCCGGAGAGGCGCGAGAGCACCGCCGTACGCTGAGCGGCATCAAACTGCTCGCACTCTTCGAGCTCGCGCAAAATGGCGGAGGCGACGCCTGGAATCTCGCTAACGCGCGCCGGGTCGGTGTCGTAGAGGCGTACGGTGTGGCCGTGGCGGGCAAAATGACAGGCGATGCCGACGCCCATCAGGCCGGCGCCCAGTACCGCCAGTTGTGGTGTAAACATAGTGGCTCCTGTTAACGTTCGATGGTCATCGCGATACCCTGACCGCCGCCGACGCAAAGCGTCGCCAGGCCTTTGCTGACATCGCGGCGCTGCATCTCGTGCAGCAGACTAACCAGAATGCGACATCCTGAGGCGCCAATTGGATGGCCGAGCGCGATAGCGCCGCCGTTGACGTTGACTTTCTGGCTGTCCCACTCCAGCAATTTGCCAACGGCCAGCGCCTGCACGGCAAAGGCCTCGTTGGCTTCGATGAGATCCACCTCATCCAGCGACCAACCGGCGCGCTGCAGCGCCTTCCGGCAAGCGCTTACTGGGCCGATACCCATCACGGACGGATCGACGCCGGCCACCGCAGAGCTGACAATCCGCGCCAGCACCGGCAAGCCAAACTGCCGCGCTTTATCGACGCTCATCAATAAGACTGCCGCCGCGCCATCGTTGAGCGAAGAGGCATTGCCCGCGGTGACGCTGCCATCCTCCGTGCGAAAGGCAGGGCGCAACTGCGCCAGCTGTTGTTCGCTGGTTTCCGGGCGCGGCTGTTCGTCTGCGTCCACCATGCGCGGCGCTTTTTTACCCTGAGGGACGCTAAGCGGCACTATCTCAGCCTGAAAGCGCCCGGCGGCTATCGCGGCGGCGGCTTTGCGCTGCGAAAGGGCGGCGAAGGCATCCTGCTGGGGGCGGGAAATATCAAAGGCGTCGGCGAGATTCTCGGCGGTGATGCCCATGTGATAGTCGTTAAACGCATCCCATAATCCGTCCTGAATCATGCTGTCCTGCATGCTGGCATGGCCGAAGCGCAGGCCATCGCGCGCGCCCTGAACCAGATACGGAGCATTGCTCATGCTCTCCTGGCCGCCGGCGATCACTATCTCCGCCTCGCCGCTGCGAATGGCTTGTACCGCCTGTTGCACAGCTTTCAGCCCGGAACCGCAAACCAGATTGACGGTAACGGCCGGAGTTTCAACCGGTAGCCCGGCGCGCAGCGCGGTTTGCCGCGCCGGATTCTGTCCGCAGCCGGCGGTTAATACCTGGCCAAAAATCAGTTCGTCAACGGCGCTGGCCGGTAGCTGTGTGCGTTCAAGCAGACCACGCACTACGGCGGCGCCAAGCTCGACGGCGGAAAGGGAAGACAAGGCGCCGCGAAAACTGCCGATTGGCGTACGTAGCGCGCAGACGATAGCGACTTCTTTCATATTGCCTCCTTAGTGAAGCGCATTTCGCGGACATCATCGGCAATGACCAGCCGTCCGGCCGTTTTACGGGCAATTTCGTCAATGCTGACGCCGGGGGCGTATTCGCGCAGAACAAAGGCGCCGTCGCTAATTTCCAGTAGCGCGAGATCGGTGAGTACCCGGCGAATACAGCCTGCACCGGTGAGCGGCAGGGTACATTGCGGGGGCAGTTTGGATTCGCCGTTTTTCGAGGCGTGTGTCATCACCACAATGATGTTTTGCGCGCCAGCCACCAGATCCATGGCGCCGCCCATGCCTTTCACCATTTTTCCCGGGATCATCCACGAGGCGATATTACCCGCGACATCGACTTCAAAAGCGCCGAGGACCGTGAGATCGACGTGGCCGCCGCGGATCATGGCGAAGGACTGGGCGGAGTCAAAGATAGCCGCCCCGGTTTGGGCGGTAACGGTCTGCTTGCCGGCGTTAATCATGTCGGCATCAATCGTTGACTCATCGGGAAATTCGCCCATCCCCAACAGGCCGTTTTCCGACTGCAGCATCACTTCAATACCGGCTGGAATATAGTTAGCGACCAGCGTGGGAATGCCGATACCGAGATTGACATAATCGCCGTCGCGCAGTTCCTGGGCGACGCGCATCGCCATTTGTTCGCGAGTTAACATGTTCAGTTCCCTCCGGCGCGCAGCGTGCGCTGTTCAATACGTTTTTCGAATTGCCCGACGATCAGCCGGTCGACATAAATACCGGGCGTGTGGATGGCGGAAGGGGGGAGTTTGCCCGGCGCGACGATTTCTTCGACTTCCACTACCGTGATCCGCCCGGCGGTGGCCATCAACGGGTTAAAATTTTGCGCGGTATGGCGGTAGACCACGTTGCCGTACCAGTCGGCTTTCCAGCCCTTCACAAGGGCGAAATCACCGCGAATGGCTTCTTCGAGAATGTAATTTTTACCGTCGAACTGACGCACCTCTTTGCCTTCCGCTACCGGCGTGCCGTAACCGGTCGCGGTATAGAATCCGGGGATCCCGGCACCGCCGGCGCGAATTTTCTCGGCAAGCGTACCTTGCGGGGTCAGTTCCACCGCCAGTTCGCCGCTAAGTACCAGTTGTTCAAAGAGAGCGTTTTCGCCAACGTATGAGGCCACGACTTTGCGTACCTGGCGCGTTTCCAGCAGCATGCCGAGACCAAAGCCATCAACGCCGCAGTTATTAGAAACTACCGTCAGGCCCTGTACCTGGCGGCGTTTGACCTCGGCGATTAAGTTTTCCGGGATGCCGCACAGGCCGAAGCCGCCGGCCAGTAACGTCATGCCATCGGTTAATCCGTCCAGCGCCGCTTCATAGCTGGCGACGCGCTTATCCAGTCCTGCCATCATTTTTCTCCTGCCTTGCGATGGCTCTATCATTAAGGGCGCGGACTGATTTGATAATTTTGAATTTGTGACCCACTCATTTGGTTTTTTTATTAATTTATCGTTAACTAAATTCTTTCAATTAGTTAACAGGTAGAAAAATGAGAATGAGTGTCAAACAGTTACGCGCGTTTCTAGCGGTAGCTCACACTCTTAACTTCGCCCACGCCAGCGAGCGTCTGAACCTGTCGCAGCCGGCGCTGAGTTTGACCATTAAGGGGTTGGAAGAGGCGCTTGGCGGGGCATTGCTGCAGCGCAGCACCCGCAAAGTGACCTTAACCCAGGAGGGAGAAACCTTTCTGCCGATGGCCCGCCAGCTGCTGGCGGACTGGGATAATGCCGAAGAGGCGATGCGGCAAAGTTTCACCCTGCAGCGGGGAAAGATCTCCGTCGCCGCGATGCCGTCGTTTGCCGCTAACGTGCTGCCGGAAGTGCTTAAAGCCTTCCGCGACCGCTATGCGGGAGTCAACGTGACGGTGCATGACGTAATTAATGAGCAGGTCATTGAGATGGTGCGCGAAGGCCGGGTGGAGATGGGGATCGCGTTTGAGCCATCGCCCGGCAACAATCTGCTGTTTACGCCGCTGGCGGTGGATCGCTTTGTGGCGATCGTGCCGAAAACGTCGCCTTTGGCGAGTAAAAAGCAGTTGAGCTGGCGTGAATTGCTGACGCTGGATTTTATAACCCTGCAGCGGCCATCGGCGGTGCGTTTGATGCTGGAAGAAGAGTTGGCGCGTAGCGGTAGCCAGTTGGACGTGGCGCTGGAAAGTCATCAGTTGGTCACCGTCGGGCGGATGGTCGCCAGCGGTCTGGGCGGCAGCGCGGTGCCCGCGTTATGCCAGTCGCAGATGCAGTCGCTGGGAGCGGTTTGTCTACCGTTAAGCGATCCGCCGATTGAAAAGTGTATTGGCGTTATTCATGCCGGACATATGCAGTTGTCGAAGGCGGCGCAGGCGCTGCTGGAAACGCTAAAGGGCTTTTTGCCCGCTTAGGCAGTTACAGGCGAAAAAAAACCGGCCTGGTTAGCCGGTTTAATCATTAGATTTTGCAGGCATCGCCGCAATCATCATCGGCAACAATCGCCTGAGCTTTTTTATCCGCTTCATCCAGGCGTTCAGCGTTACGCTCTTCCGCTTCTTCCAGGCCGCTAAAGACCAGGTTGTCGAGATCAATTTCCATGAGTTACCCACATAAGTTCAGTTTTAACCGTCATCAATTATAGGGCAAAGCGTAGGGCGATGCATCTCATCGGCCGATTGCCGCACATTACGTTAATACCGTGCCCAGACTGAGTATTTCGTAGTTTTCAACGATAAGAGCTATCAAATTCATTTTATGAATTAAAAAATTCTAAACATTTTATGCGGTTAAATTTTACATAAAATTTACATGTCCATATACTTTCTTACGTTCTTCGCCCTGGTTTGGGGCGTCCAACCAACAGGTTAACTGCGCTGAGCGGCATCGCTTATCGATCGGCGCTTTAAAAATAAATGCTTTGGTTATATCGACATCTGTCGAATGGGATGAAATATGGACGAACAAAAAGGTCATGGTCGAAGGATTTTCTTCACCATCTACCGATTGCTTTTTGTGTTACTGAGTTTTGGCATTGGGATTTTCTTAACTATCTGGGGCGGCAAGCTGCTCTCGCTCGGCGGCAGCGCCTGGTATCTGTTAGCCGGTCTCGCTTATCTTATCATCGCCGTTGGGTACTTCACTCGTAGTCAATACGCGCTGCCTCTTGCTGTTATTACCTTCCTGTTAACGCTGGTCTGGGCGCTGTATGAAGTGCAGCTCAGCTACTGGGGCCTGATCCCTCGTCTGGTGGTTCCTGCGCTGATGCTAATGCTGGCCCTGTGGCTGGCGGCGGCGATGCCGGTGGCTCGCGTGCGTCTGGCGAACTGGAGCGCCACGGTTATTTTTATCGCGCTGCTGGCGACGCTGGTTTCGGCGTTCTATCCGCACGGCGGCATCCACAATGGCGTCGTGAAAGCGGCGAGCGACAATAGTGCGACGCAGGCGGCAAAAAGCGATAACTGGGAGTTCTTTGGCCGCGATGCCTCCGGCACCCGTTTCGCGCCGTATACCGATATTACCCCGGAAAATGTTCATAAGCTGAAAGTCGCCTGGACCTACCACACAGGCCGCCGCCTGACCGGCCCGGCCATTGGCGTTGACGAAAATACGCCGTTGCAAATTGGCGATACGCTGTATTCCTGTACGCCGCTCAACGTGGTGACCGCCATTGATGCCGATACCGGCAAGGCGCGCTGGCGCTTTGACCCGCACGCGCAGACGGCGGAACATGTGACCTGCCGCGGTGTGGGTTACTATGATGTGCAGAGCGACGATACGCTCAGCGCGGAAGAAAAAGCGAGCCCGGCGCTGCAACAGTGTCCGCAGCGGATCATGGTATCGACCGTGGATGCGCGCCTGCTGGCGCTGAATGCCAAAACCGGCGAACTGTGCGCTGATTTCGGCGACCACGGTAGCGTGGATCTGAAGCAGGGCATGGGCGACACCGAAAACAGCAAACGCTACCATCCGACTTCAACGCCGGTGATCATGGGGCATATTGCGGTGCTGGGCGGCTGGGTACGCGATATCGTACACGGCGAGCCATCCGGGGTCGTACGCGCTTTTGACGTACGCGATGGTAAAGTCGTCTGGGCCTGGGATGTTGGCAAGCCGGAAAATATCACCGACCCGGAAAAAGGTCGTGTTTATACCCTCGAAACGCCGAACGTGTGGACTATTCCCGGCTTTGATAAAGAGCTGAATCTGGTCTATCTGCCGACCGGCAACGGTCCGCCGGACTACTGGGGCGGCGATCGTAATGAAGCGAAAGAGAAATATGGCTCCGCGGTGGTGGCGGTGGATGCCAGTACCGGTAAAACAAAATGGGTTTTCCAGACCGTTCACCACGATATCTGGGATTATGATCTCCCATCGCAGCCGGTACTGTTCCACATGAAAAACGAGCAGGGCGAGGACGTCCCGGTGCTGATCCAGACCACCAAAACCGGACAGATTTACGTGCTCGATCGCCGCACTGGTAAACCGGTGACCCGTGTTGAAGAGCTGCCCGTCGCTCATCAGGGGGCGGAGGGCGAACATCTGTCTGCCACCCAGCCGTTCTCTACCGGCATGCCGCAGCTTGGCGTCGAGCCGTTGAGCGAAAAATCAATGTGGGGCGTGACGCCGTTCGACCAACTGATGTGCCGTATCGATTTTAAAGAGTCGACCTACCTTGGCATGTATACGCCGCCGTCAGAGAAACCGTATATCGAGTGGCCAAGCCTGCTCGGCGGCATGAACTGGGGCGGCATCACCATCGATGAACGTACCGGTACGCTGTTCGTCAACGATATGCGTATGCCGTTGCGGATGTCGCTGGTGCGCAAGGAAGAGATGGCGAAATACAAAGTCTCCACCGACGAAGTCCCTGGCTTTATGGGTACCGTTCGCCCGCAAGTTGCCGGGCCTTACGGCGGCGTGCGTATCGACATCCTGCAGTCCGCGCTGGGCGTGCCCTGTAATACCCCGCCGTTTGGTACCATGAGCGCTATTGACCTGAATAGCCGTCAGCTACTGTGGCAGGTGCCGATGGGCTCGGTGGAAGATACCGGTCCGCTGGGGATGAAAACCCATCTGCATATCCCGCTGGGAATGCCGACCCTGGGCGGCCCAACCTCTACCGCCTCTGGGCTGATATTCTTCGCCGGTACCCAGGATAACTACCTGCGGGCGCTGGATTCCGCCAGCGGTAAAGAGCTGTGGCGCGCTCGCTTGCCGGTTGGCGCGGTAGCGGCGCCGCTGGTCTACAAATCGCCGAAAACCGGCAAAGAGTATGTGCTGATTTCCGCCGGCGGCGCCAGCCACTCGCCGGACGTCGGGGACGATATCATCGCCTACGCGCTGGAGGAATAACCTCTCTAAACGAAACAGGTCCCGGTAAACGGGACCTGTTCCTGGCTGACAGCCGGGGGAGCTAGCAGGGGGCAATGCTGGACTTTTACTCTCTGAATATCACTCTGCGCAATACGCTGCCCTGCGGCATTGACGTAGGCCAGAGACATCGGCGAACCCGTGGTTTTCCCTACTCTCAAATCATTAAAATCCATTGCACGGCAATATTCTTAGCGCTTTCCGCCAGCCCGTCTGGATCCTCATTATTCCCTGTCGCATAAAGCAAAAAAAAGGCCCATCCTGGTGATGGGCCTTTTTGACGTTCGGCGTGTAACCTGAAAGGTGAAAAAATTAATCAAAAACGCCGTTAATGACGGAAGTGACGATTGCGGTACTTAACGCAACCAGCACTAAATCATCGCCCACTGCACGCCATTCATAACCCGGGTAGTAAGGCAGATCGTTAATCATAGATGCCGGCAACGTTTTTTTGGCAATACCTGGAGGTAATGGTTTGCCGCGAACCACATTTTTTGCAATACCCGGCGGTAGCGCCTGATAACCTACCAGACCATAATTCACCGCCAGAGAACGGGCTCGCGAGAAGCTAATATCAGAGTCGACATGGTCGGGTTTGCCGTAGTTTTTACGGTTACCGTGATCCTCTTTCGACTTATCATTTCCCTGGCCTTTGTTGCTGTGGTCACTGCTGTTGCCATGGTTACCGCTATTGCCGTGGTTTCCACCGCTATTACCGTGGTTGCCACCTCCGCCGCTATTGCCATGACCTCCGCCACCCCCGTTGCCATTACCAGGGTTGGCATAAACTGGCGCGGCAAGGACGGCGAGCGAAATAACCGCCGCAAGTGCAGATTTGAGAGTGCGACGCTTAATCATAAGGGTGTTCCTTAAAGTGAAGTACACGCTTTGAAGATATGACGTGCGCATAACCTTAACAATGTCATGTTTTCTTATTTTTATACTCCGCAGAAAATATGCCTCGCCTCTTGCTGGTCATCGCTATCCTGCCCAATGACAGGCGACCAGGTGTCCAGGCGAAATTTCACGAAGCGTCGGCGCCTGACGGCGGCAGTGGTCACTTGCCTGCGGGCAGCGTGACGAAAACCGGCAGCCCTCAGGCGGGCGCGACGGATCCGGGATTTCTCCCTGGACGACCGCCTGCGGTTCGCTTTCGGGATCGAGGGTGGGTACCGCGGCCAGAAGCGCCTGGGTATAGGGATGAAGAGGGCGGCTAAACAGCGCATCGCGGCTGGCGGTTTCCACCAGTTGACCGAGGTACATCACAGCCACGTCGTCGCACAAATGCTCTACAACTCCAAGGTCATGGGAGATGAATAGAAAGGTGACGCCACGCTCGTCGCGCAGGTCGGCAAACAGATTGATAATCTGCGCCTGAATCGACACATCGAGTGCGGAAATGGGTTCATCGGCGACGATAAAGTCCGGATTGAGGATAAGCGCGCGGGCGATGCCGATGCGCTGCCGCTGACCGCCGGAAAATTCATGCGGAAAACGGTGGTAATGCTGAGGCGCCAGCCCGCATATCTTCATCACCGCAATGACTTTCTCATAGAGTTCAGCGCGCGTGCATAGTTTATGCTGCAGCATCGCCTCGCCAATCGCCTCGCCGACGCGGATGCGTGGATTCAGTGAACTATAGGGATCCTGAAACACCAGTTGAATTTTCGGTCGTAGGGCCTGCATTGCCGCCGCTGACAGTTCGGATAACTCCTGACCGCGGAATTTAATGCTGCCGGCGGTCTTTTCATACAATCCAAGCAAGGTTCGACCAACGGTGGTTTTACCACTACCGGATTCTCCGACGAGACCAAAAATCGTTCCCGGACGGATATTAAAACTGACGTCATCGACCGCGCGCAGTTCCCCGGTCTGCTGACCGAACAGGCCGTCGCGCAGCGGGAAATACTTTTTCAAGCCATTAACTTCAATTAAATAGGGCTGGTTCATACCACCGACTCCGCGAATTGACTATAAAAACAGGCCGCCTGATGCGAGGACCCAAAAAGTGGCGGGATGTCCTGACGGCAGCGTGCGGTTGCCTGTTCGCAGCGATCGGCAAACGCGCAGCCCGCAGGCAGTTGCGCGAGATCCGGCACCTGACCGGGAATGGAGTAAAGCCGCCGGCGGCGCGCGCCCGGCACCGGACGCGAGGCGATAAGTCCGCGGGTATAGGGGTGCTGGGGCTGGCGCAGCACCTCGACGGTGGTTCCCTGTTCGACAATCCGCCCGGCATACATTACGACGACCCTTTCGGCCATCTGCGCGATCACCCCCAGATCGTGGGTGATCAGCAGCATCGCCATCTGGCTTTCGCGCGCGCGGTCCCGTATCAGACGCAGGATCTGCGCCTGCACGGTGACATCCAGCGCGGTAGTTGGTTCATCCGCTATCAATAATTGCGGCCCGCAGCTCAGCGCCATGGCGATCATCACCCGTTGCAGCATACCGCCGGAAAGTTGATGCGGATAGTACGCCATCAGGCTTTCGCTGCGCGCCAGTCCCACCTCGTTCAACAGGTGTATTGCACGCTGCCAGGCGGCTTTCGGCGAGTCGCCGCGGTGGCGGATGAGCGGCTCGCAGAGCTGTTCGCCTATGGTCAGTACCGGGTTGAGCGCCGACATCGGCTCCTGGAAGATCATCGCCAACTGGTTGCCGCGCAGGTCGGCCATGTGACGGGCTTTCAGCTTGAGCAGATCGCGTCCTTCGAAATGGATCTCGCCGCCGTCAATGCGAGCGGCCTGGGGAGGCAGCAGGCCCATTAACGACATGGCGGTCACGCTTTTGCCGCAGCCGGACTCACCGACGATACCTACCGTTTGCCCGGCCTGAATCGAAAAAGAGACCTCCTGTACCGCGCGCACCCGGCTACCTTCAGCAGCGAAAGAGACAGAAAGTTGCTTAAAAGAAATTAATGGCGTGCTCATTTCAGCCTCTGTTTCATTTTCGGGTCCATTGCGTCGCGCAGGCCGTCGCCCAGCACATTAATAGCAATCACAGTAATAAAGATGGCAATCCCGGGAGGCATCCATAGCCACGGTCGCCGCTGAAAATCAATCAGGCTGTTAGCAGCATCCATCATGTTGCCCCACGATGGTGTCGGCGGTACCACGCCGAGGCCGAGATAGCTCAGCGCCGATTCGCTCAGAATGGCGTTAGCGACCGCCATTGTCGCCATCACCACCAGAATCGGGATGGTATTGGGCAGCAGGTGACCGAACAGCCGGCGACGCGCCGACAGTCCCAGAACCTGCGTCGCCAGCATAAAATCGCGCTCGCGTAGCGACAGGCACTGCCCGCGCACCAGCCGCGCCAGCTTCGGCCACTCCAGCAGGCTGAGCATAATTACGACCATCCAGATGCGGGAATCCGGCGAAAAGTCGAGCTCGGAGAGCATCGCGCCGGCGACGATTAATAATGGCAGGCCGGGTATCGTCATCACCAGATCGGCTAGCCGCATGATCAGTTTATCGGTGAGCCCGCCGACATAGCCCGACAGCGCTCCCAGCAGGTAGCCCAGCGTTACCGATAGCAGCATAGTCAACAGGCCGATTATCAGTGAAATGCGCCCGGCCAGCAGTAAACGCGTATAGATATCGCGGCCAAGAAAATCGGTACCTAACCAGTGTTCGGCGCCGGGTGGTTTGTTGATCATCAGCGCATCGGTGGCGTCATCTTTCCACGGCGACCACATCGGCCCGAGCGCGCACCACAGGGCCATCACCGCAAGCAGGATTAAACACAGCATTGCCATCCGGTTGCGGCGCAGTTGGCGCCATGCCTGACGCCATGGAGAGGGGGTTATTTGCGCAAGCGCGGGGATTGTCGCCTGGCGCAGGCGGCGACGGTAACCAAACAGGGAAGTTATCATCATTACCTCACTCGAATGCGCGGATCGGCCCACGCGTAGAGCACATCGGCCAGTAAGTTACCGATGATCGTCAGCACCGCCAGAAACAGGGTAAACCCCATCAATACCGGATAATCGCGAGCGGCCAGCGAATCGATATGAATGTGCCCGGCGCCCGGCCAGTTAAATACTTTTTCGGTAATGATGGCGCCAGAGAACAATCCCGGCAGTTCGAAGCCAAGCAGGGTGATGACCGGCAGTAGCGCATTGCGCAGCGCGTGTTTCATGATAACCGTGCGTTCTCGCAGCCCTTTAGCTCGGGCGGTACGAATGAAATCCATCTTCACCACGTCAAGCATGCTGGCGCGAAAATAGCGCGTCAGGCTGCCGGCCTGCAGCATCACCAGCGCCAGTACCGGCAGTACCAGATGAGCGGCGACCTGCAGCACATACCGCCAGCCGCTATCGTCGCTACCGGTATTGGTCATCCCGCCTACCGGCAGCCAGTGCAGGTCGACGGCAAACCACTTAATTAGCAGCAGGCAGAGGAAAAAGGTGGGAAAGGACATGGCGGCGAACACCGCGATACTCACCAGATGATCAAACCAGGAATTAGGTCTGAGCGCGGAGACTACGCCAACCGTCAGGCCGATACCCCAGTAGAAGACCAGCGCCACGCTTGCCAGCAGGAAGGAGTTCCAGATGTACTGGTTCAGTAACTGGCTGACCGGAATTTGGTATTGCAGCGAGAAGCCTAAATCCCCGCGCAGCAGTTGCCCCAGCCAGTGAAGGTAGCGGGTGAAGAGCGGCTGGTCGAGGCCGTATATCGCCTTCAGTTCGGCGGCGCGGGCGGCCGTCAGGGTAATGTTGCCATCGATAAAGTCGCCGGGGGTTTTGGCAAAGAGCATAAAAATGATAAAGGAGGCCAGCAGCAGCATCGGCAGCGTTTGCAATAGGCGCCTCAGGATGAAATTTTTCATAACATTCTCACATCAGCCGCCGGGGGGCCGGCGGCTGGGGGATTTACTTCACGATTTTCACATCCGGCAAACTGCCGGTGAGGCCGTTATAGATATCCGGCTTAAAGCCGGTCACCCGGGCGCTGCTGGCGGAAAGAATCTCCCGGTATCCCAGCAGGATAACCGGCGGATCCTCGGCCAGCACCTGATACAGCTGGTGATAGATAGGCTTGCGTTGTTCGACATCCAGCACCGCGTTGCCCGCATTGATAAGCTTATCGACTTCAGCGTTGTGGTAGCCCGACTCTTTGGCCTCGCTGCTGTAGAAGTCCCACACGCCGTCATGCGGATCGTTGAGAGTGCTGGTGCTGAACGACGCCAAATCGTAATTACCCGCTTTGCGCTGCGCCATCAGCGCGTTGAAATCAACCACCTGCGGTTTCAGCAGCACGCCTATCTGCCGCCAGTTCTCTTTGGCAATCGGGATCAGCGCATCGTTAATGACTTTTTTGCTCGCCAGCAGGGTCAATTCCAGTCGCTTACCGTCTTTCACGCGGATGCCATCGGCGCCAGGCAGCCAGCCCGCTTCATCGAGCAGTTTTTTCGCTTGCACCGGATCGTAATGGTAGGGGTTGACGCCCTGCGCATTGAAGGCCCAGGAAATAGGCGCGATCGGTTCAATGGCTACCTTGCCGTATCCCTGATACACCACGTCGATTAACTTCTGGCGGTCAAGCCCGTAAATCAGCGCCTGACGCACTTTTTTATCCTGCAGCGCCGGGCGATGGACGTTGAACTCCACCTGGCTGTAGTCGCTGGAGCCGTACAGGTTGATATTGGCAAAACCGAGCATCTTAAGCTGCTCAATATCATCCGGACGCGAGGTGAAGGCGTCGTAGTCGGTTTCGCCGGTCTGGAATAGCTGGAAATTGGTAGACGGATTGGTCACGCGATAGATAAAGCGCGGCGTTGGCGGCGTACCGCGATAAAAATGCGTGTTGGCGTGGAAGCGAATCTCCTGACCGGGAATATATTTATCGTAGACATAAGGACCGTTACCCAGCGGTTTTCCGTGCAGAGAGCGCAGATAATCCAGATTTCCGCGTTGATACCCTTTGCCGTACCAGGCTTTCGATAATACCGGACCGCCGATTTTCGCCAGCGTTGTCGCGCCCGGCTGGGTGGTAGTAACCTGTAAGGTCAGCGGATCGATAACTTTCAGGCCGCTCACGCTATCGGCTTTGCCGGCTTTATATTCCGCGCCGCCGGCGATATTGGCCAGAGTAATATCGGTATCGCCGTCATATTTCGGGTCGAGAAGAACGGTCAGCGTAAAGGCGACATCCTCCGCGGTGAGTGGCGATCCGTCGCTGAAGGTCAGGTTTGGGCGTAATTTGATGGTATAGACTTTGTTATCCGCGCTCACCGTCCAGCTCTCAGCCAGCCCCGGCACCAGCTTACCCTGACTATCCCAGTCAATCAGGCGTGAAAAAATAACGTTGGTGACGTTTTCATCCCAACCGTTGACGAAGAAGTAAGGGTTAAAGATCCCCTGTGGTTCGGAAATGCCGGCCACCACCGTGTCTTTACGCAGTTTGGCGCTGGCCGGGATCTGGCTGGCATCGGTTGCGGGAGTAATCCCTTCTTTAAGAATATCGTCGGCGTTGGCGACAGAAGAAAATGCCACCATGCTACCGAGCAGCGCCACTTTCAGCGCCAGCGCGAAGCGCGTTTGTCTGGTTTTTAATCCTTGCCGTAATCTGGACAAAAGTGCTACCTCATCAAATGATTGCGTTGTTATTTACAATTCATGACGAAGATAAGAGGCGCGCTGAATACTGTCTAACAACGAAACGCTATGGTTTATAGCCATTTCGCATTAGCAAAAAACTGGCAATATAATGCCGGTTTTCGGGGAAGTCATAGTAGATTGTTCTTTATGCCGCGGCAGCTAATCGCCGGCCTCAACCGGCAGCCACAGGGCCTGCGGGTTGGCGAAATAATATTCGACTTTGGCATAAAAACGGCTGGCGTGCAGGCCATCCACAAAAGCGTGATTAAACCGGCCGGCAACCGGAATGATGCCATTTTTCAGTTTTCCCCACGTCAGGGCGGGTACCGCCGCGCCCACGTAGTATTCCGCATGGGTCATGGCGCTGAAGTGCAGCCACGGCAGGCAACTGGCACAAAAGAAATTTTCTTCTTCCACGATAAGCGGTGAGGGGTTGGTGCTTCTTGCAGCCTCAATGCGCGGCGTCGCGGCGGCGCTAAACGCGGGGAAATCAGCGGCGTTATCGCACCATACCTGGCGAAAACCTTCGCTGGCGGTCATGATCGGCGTCATCACCGAGATGGCGTCATATTCGATGATATCGTCGTTGCGCAGGCGCTGTTTCAGCTGCGGTACGGCGTTGGCCGCGCGCAACAGGCCGAATAATGCCAGTTGAAAGAAGGAAACGCCCCGGTCTTTCGCGCAGGTGTATAACTGTTGCGCTTCTACCGGCACGCACAGATTGAAGCTGGGATTGGCAAAGGTACGGTAGAACGTAAAGTGATCCAGGCGAGGCCAGCTCGCTTTATCAATGACGCGATAATGTGCCACGGTCGACTCCTTCATGTGGATTTGCCTTACTATGCGACGATTTCCACCAGGTTTCCATCAGGGTCTTTGATAACCGCCTCATAATAGCCATCGCCGGTGGTGCGTGGGGCAGAGACTAAAATTCCCGCCATTTCAGCGCGTTTGGCTAACGCATTCACCTGTTCCGTGCCGCCGACGGCGATCGCCAGATGCACCCATCCCGTATGGTTGTTATCGTGGGTCGAGTCATGTAAACCGGGTTTGGTCATTAACTCAATGGCCACGTCAGAGCTAATTTTTACAAAGTAGGATTCAAAACCAGGATTGGTTTTACTACGGTATTTTTCGTTGATTTCACCGGCAAAAAACTCCACCCAAAAGCGTGCTTGCTGCTCAAGATGGCGGGTCCAGAGGGCGATATGGGCAACTTTCATGGTTTACCTCGTAAAGGGTCGGGTTGACAGCATGCGCATAAGTGAACGATTATGCTCTTTTCTGCTCGTTATGTTTATTTTAAGGAGTTGTTGTGCTCGATTATGCAGCTTTCCCTCAGCAACGACAAGCGCTGATTTGTCAGATCCTGCAGGAGGACGGTAGGGTCGTCTGCGCCGATCTGGCCCAGCGCTTACAGGTCTCTGAACACACTATTCGCCGCGATCTTCATGAGTTGAGCAAAGACGGATATTGTAAGAAAGTCTACGGCGGCGCGGTGATGACCCTGCCGGAATCCATGGAGTACAACGAACGTAAAGAGAAAAACAGGGCAACAAAGAGCAGAATCGCACAGAAATGCGCACAGCTAGTGAAACCGGGCGGCTGTATTTTTATTGATACCGGCACCACCAACCTGGCAATGGCGGAAGCGCTACCGGGCGAACTGGCCTTAACCGTGGTTACCAATTCCCCGGAAATTGCGGCGGTTCTGCTTAAAAAACCGCTTTACGAGGTTGTGATGCTCGGAGGTCTGGTGCAACGCGCGGCTGGCGGTTGTGTCGGCGCATCGGCGGTGGCCCAGGTGCAGGGGATCCTCTTCGATCAGGGATTTATTGGCGGCTGCGCAATGGCTCCGGAGTCAGGTCTAACCGGCTTTGATCACGCCGATTGTGAATTTAAGAAAGCGGTTATCAAACAGTGCAGTGAAATTATCGTTGGCTTAACCTCAGATAAAATCCCTGCCGTCGCGCGTTTTGTGGTAGCTGAAAGCTGTGCCATTGACGTGCTGGTGGTGGAGGAAAACATCAGCCGTAAATACCGGGATGCTTTCCGTGAACACGAGATCCGTATCTATACCGTTTAGCGCACGGGCAAATTATTAATTTGAGAAAACCGGGCTATCACTTTGATAAAAATGGCGGCGAAATGTTTCTGGTCTGCGGGCCGCGGCCTTAGTAGCGCTATTTTCTCCGCACTTTAGCCGTATTTTGCGCGGCGACTCACAAAAACGAAGCTTACGCAGCACCTCATTGATTTCTGGCACAAATCTTGGATTTGTTATCGGTGATGTGGCTTTTCCCATGGGTTATGGATAGCGCGACGTTTAGCAAACCCGGGATTGCCCGCAACGGATAATCATTGAGGGGACTGTTATGTGTGCTTCACCTTCAGCGCCGCTACGGCGCGTGGATGGACTGGCGAAAGTCAAAGGAACGGCCGTTTATGGCGACGATATTACCTTACCGGGCATGCTGTATGGCGTTTGCCGCTTTGCGGATATACCCGCCGGGAAAATCGAGGCGATAGATCTTAGCGAGGCGCTGAATGTTGCAGGCGTGGTAAAAATCGCCACCTGGCAAGATATTCCCGGTACTCCGGTCGTGGGGATTATCGTCAAAGATTATCTGCCTATCGTCAAAGACGAGGTGGTCTTCCACGGCGATGTCGTCGCCGTGGTGGCGGCAACCAGTTATGAAGCCGCCTGTGAGGCGGCGGATAAAATACATGTGCGCTATACGCCCTATGAGCCGCTAACGGACGTAGAAGCCGCGCTGGCGCCGGACGCCCGGCGAATTCACCCGGACCGCAGCGATAATATCGCCGCCCATCACCACACCGTTAAGGGCGACATCGCCATAGGTTTTGCCGAAGCCAGTCACGTGATTGAACGTGAATATGAAGTGGGCTTCCAGGAACACGCTTACATTGAACCGGAAGTTGTACTGACCTGGCTTGACCCCACCGATGGTAGCCTGATTATCTCCGGCTCCATTCAGAACCCGCACCGCGTACGCAGCTTCGTGGCTAAGTTTATGGGCTGCCCGCAGAGCCAGATTAACGTCAAACGCGCGGTGATGGGTGGCTCGTTCGGCGGCAAAGATGACATCATCGATCACCTGGCCTGCCGTTCCGCATTGATGACGCGCCTGACCGGCCGTCCGGTGAAATTTACCTACACCCGCGAGCAGTCCATTATCGAAAGTTGTAAGCGCCACCCTTATAAAATGAAGTATCGCGCCGGGGTGGATGACAACGGACGCATTCTGGCGATCAAAATCGATATTCTTGCCGACAGCGGCGGCTATGCGGCGTCCTCCCCGTTCGTCACATGGCGTTCTTCGGTGCAGGCCGCTGGGCCGTACAATATTGATAACGTCCATATCGACGTTAAAGCCGTCTATACCAACAACAGCTATACCTCGGCGATGCGTGGTTTCGGTTCACCACAGGTGGTTTACGCCAACGAATCCTTTATGGATGAAATTGCCGAAGTGCTCAATCTCTCGCCGGTGGCGGTGCGTGAAGTGAACGCGCTGCGTCAGGGCGATACCTCGGTCACCGGGCAGCGGTTTGATAAACACACCGTCTCGGCGACTGAAGTCCTGAGTAAGGCGGTGAATGCCTCGGAATTTGCGGCAAAACGCCAGCACTATCGTGAATTGAACCAAAAAGGCGGCGTTTATCGCTATGGCATTGGCCTGGCGCTGAGCTACCGTGGTTGTTCCATCGGCGCGGAAGGGGTAGATACCTCGACGGCGCTCATTCAGGTGAATGAGGACGGCAGCGTCAATCTGGCGACATCGGTTTCTGAAAACGGTCAGGGTCTGCAAACCGCGATGTCGCTAATCGCCGCGGAAGCCTTTGGTATTCCTCTATCGGAACTGCATTTTATGGAACCGCCGACCTCGGTTATCGGCGACGGCGGATCGACGGCGGCAACCCGTGGGACTATGGTCGGCGGTGGGGCGATTCTTGACGCCGCGGACAAGATAAAACGCCGCATTCTCAGCGTCGTCGGCGACAGCATCGGTACCCGCGAGTTGGCTGAAACCTTGTGGCAGGATGGCTTTATCATCAACGTCCAGGACAGTGAACGGCGTATTGATTTCAAAACCGCGGTTAATAAAACCAAATGGGCTAGCGTCAGCCTGACCGAGTACGGCTGGTTTGTGCCGCCGCCCATTCATTGGGATGAAGAAAAAGGCTGCGGCAGCCCGTACTTTACCTGGGTCTACGGCTGCCAGGTGGCGGAGGTACGGGTGAATACCAGCACCGGTAAAACCGATTTGCTGCATGTTACCGCCGCCCATGACGTGGGCCGGGTACTCAACCCGGTGGGGTTTGAAGGTCAGGTTTACGGTGGGGTGGCGCAGGGTTTTGGCTACGCGCTGCTGGAAGACTTCAACATTGAAAATGGCCAGGTCAAATCGGAAAACTTCGACAGCTACCTGCTGCCGACGATGAAAGATATTCCGCCGATGACGATTATCGGCGTAGAAAACCCGGATATCGCCGGGCCTCTGGGGGCGAAGGGGATCGGCGAGCCGGCCACTGAACTGGCGGCGGCGGCTATTAACAACGCGGTGAGTTTTGCCCTCGAGACGCGGTTTAATAAATTACCGTTGACTCTTGAACAGGTGATCCTCGGCTACAACTTGAAAAAGCCGGTTCGCCAAAGCGAAATGATGCTGGAGGCGGAAAACAAGAAGCAGGTGCTGCGCCTCACTGACGTGGAAGTGACTCGCGCGAAAAGCCTGCAGGAGGCGTTAACCCTGCTGGCGCAAGAGGGCGTGACGGCTATCGCCGGCGGTACCGATGTAATTGTGCAGGGGCGTCTGCAAACCCGCGCGCTGCGGTTGGTTGATATTTCCCGTCTGCCGGAGTTGACGCAGGTGAGCGAAGATCCGGCCAGCCATGAGGTCATCATTGGCGGAGCGATGACCTTTAACCGTATTACCGATCATCCGCTGCTGCGCGAACGTTACCCGCTGCTGGCGCAGGCCTGTCATACCGTCGGTTCGCACCAGATCCGTAATCGCGCCACCATCGGCGGCAATATCGTCAACGCCGCGCCCTGCGGCGATTCCATTCCACCTGCCATCCTCTATGACGCGCGCATCGAGCTGCGCTCGCTAAATGGCGTACGCACCCTCGGTCTGGGCGAGTTTTTGCTGTCCGGCTACAAGACCCAGCGCCAGCCGGATGAACTTTTGACCAAAGTGATACTGCCGCCGCCGGCGCGCCCGCGGGCTAAAGGTTTCTATCACCAGTTAGGGCGGCGCAACGCGCTCAACATCACCCGTCAGAGCCTGAGCGCGCTGCTCGATTTTGCTGATGATGGCACGGTGAGCTACTGCCGTCTGGTGGACGGCGCGCTGTTCAGTAAGCCGCAGCGGTTACTGGATATTGAACGCTGCCTGCTAGGGAAACCGTTAAATAGCGACACGATTAACAGCGCCTGCGATGTGCTGGACAAGCTTATCTATGCGGCCATCGGTAAGCGCTGGTCGGCGGCATATAAGCAGCCGGTGTTCGTCAATATGTTCCGCGACATGATGGCCGAGGCGCAACGGGCCTCAGGGATTTAATGATTCAATCAGGGCGCCAGAGCGCCCTGTACAGGATAGAGCTATGAGCACAATTAAAGTGAAGGTAAACGGCAAGCTGGTGGAAGCAAAAGTAGAAGGCAATATGCGCCTATTGGATCTGGTGCGGGATACATTGCATCTTACCGCCACCAAAGAGGGATGTTCGATTGGCGAATGCGGCGCCTGCACGGTGCTGATGGACGGTAACGCCGTTTGTTCTTGTCTGGTACTGGCCGAACAGTGTGATGAAGCGGAGATCGAGACGCTCGAAGGGTTAAACGATAATCCGATTACGCAAAAATTACAGGATGCATTTATTGAGAAGGGCGGCGTGCAGTGCGGGTTCTGTACACCGGGAGTACTGGTCAGCGCCACCGAATTATTAACCAAAGAGCCGCATCCGGACGAAGCGCAAATAAAGGATGTATTAGAAGGCAATATGTGCCGCTGTACCGGCTATCAGCCGATTATTGACTCCATTCAACACGCGATTAAATCGTGATCTTGTAACGGGGCTGCTGTTTTGCGCGATTTGCTGGCCAGATAAGGCGCCACCGGGGGAGGGTTCCCGGATAGCGGCGCATCGCGCCTTATCCGGGCTACGATTCGGTAGTCGGTCGGTAGCCCCGGTAAGCGTAAGCGCCACCGGGGGAGGATTCCCGGATAACGACGCATCGCGCCTTATCCGGGCTACGGTTCGGTATTCGGTTGGTAGCCCCGGTAAGCGTAAGCGCCACCGGGGGAGAATTCCCGGATAGCGGCGCACAGCGCCTTATCCGGGCTACGGTTCGGTAGTCGGTTGGTAGCCCCGGTAAGCGTAAGCGCCACCGGGGAGGGTTCCCGGATAGCGGCACATAGCGCCTTATCCGGGCTACGGTTCGGTAGTCGGTTGGTAGCCCCGGTAAGCGTAAGCGCCACCGGGGAGGGGCCGGATATCGGGTAAGGCCGCCGAACCTTAACCCATCGCGCTTTCGCGCAGGCGGGCTTTCAGTTTGTTGTACTCCTCGATCACGTACTGCTCCGCCGCGCGCTGATCGGCAATCCGTTCAACGTTAACCGCGCAGTACTTGTACTCCGGCGTTTTGGTTATCGGGCTCAGGTTCTCTGACACCAGCTCGTTACAGGCGCCGATCCACCACTGGTAGGTCATGTACACCGCGCCTTTATTCGGCCGATCGCTGACCTGCGCGCGGGTGATGATGCGGCCCTTACGCGAATTGACCCACACCAGCGCGTCATCCTCGATACCTAACCGTTCGGCGTCGGCGGTGTTGATTTGCGCATAGCCTGGTTCATCGGCAAGCGCTGCCAGCGCCGCGCAGTTGCCGGTCATCGAACGGCACGAGTAATGGCCGACTTCGCGCACCGTCGACAGCACCAACGGATACTGTGCAGAGAGTTTATCTCCCGGCGCGACCCAGTCGCAGGTGAAGAACTGGGCTTTACCGCTCGGCGTAGAGAACTTCTCTTTAAACAGATACGACGTCCCCTGGTCGGCGTCGGACTCATCGCGGCATGGCCACATGACATAGCCGAGCTCGCCCATTTTTTCATAGGTGGCGCCGTAGAAGCCCGGGCACAGATGCCGCAACTCATCCCAGATCTCCTGGGTGTTGTTGTAGTGCATCGGATAGCCCATCCGGGTGGCGATTTCGCTGATAATCTGCCAGTCGGTTTTCAGGTCCCACTTCGGCTCCACCGCTTTAAAGAAGCGCTGGAAGCCGCGGTCCGCTGCGGTATACACGCCTTCGTGCTCGCCCCACGAGGTGGACGGCAGGATGACGTCGGCCGCGGCGGCGGTTTTTGTCATGAAAATATCCTGGACGATAACCAGTTCCAGCTGTTCAAACGCCTTGCGCACCGCGGAAAGCTCGGCATCGGTCTGCAGCGGATCCTCGCCCATAATGTACGCCGCGCGGACTTCACCGTGTTCGGCGCGGTGCGGCAGCTCGCTGATGCGATAGCCGGTATGTTCCGGCAGGCTGTCGACGCCCCAGGCTCTGGCAAACTTCTCGCGGTTTTCCGGGAACTTAACGTACTGGTAGCCCGGATAGGTATCCGGCAGTGCGCCCATGTCGCAGGCGCCCTGGACGTTGTTCTGCCCGCGCACCGGGTTGACGCCGACGCTCGGCTTGCCGAGGTTGCCGGTAAGGATCGCAAGGCTGGTCAGCGACCGTACGGTCTCCACGCCCTGGTAGAACTGGGTGACGCCCATGCCCCACAGGATGGCGGCGGATTTGGCGCTGGCGTACATCCGGGCGCAGGCGCGGATCTCCTGAGCGCTGACGCCGGTTATCTCTTCCACCGACTCCGGCGTATAGCCTTCGACGATTTTGCGATACTCCTCGAAGCCTTCGGAACGGCTGGCGACGAAGGATTTATCGTACAGATCCTCTGCAATAATGACGTGGCCAATGGCGTTGAGCAGCGCGATATTCGAGCCGTTCTTCAGCGCAATGTGCATGTCGGCGATGCGCGCGGTTTCAATCTTGCGCGGGTCGCAGACGATGATTTTCGCCCCGTTACGTTTGGCGTTAATGACGTGATTCGCCACGATAGGGTGGGAATCCGCCGGGTTGTAACCGAAGATAAACACCAGATCGGTGTTATCAATCTCCGTGATGGCATTACTCATGGCGCCGTTACCGACCGACTGGTGCAGACCTGCAACCGAAGGGCCGTGTCAGACGCGAGCGCAGCAGTCGACGTTATTGGTACCAATAACGGCGCGCGCGAATTTTTGCATCACGTAGTTGGTTTCATTACCGGTCCCGCGGGAGGAGCCGGTGGTCTGGATCGCGTCCGGGCCATATTTTTCTTTAATGGCGCCAAGGCGGGTGGCGACGTAATCGAGCGCCTCATCCCAGGAGACGGCTTCCAGTTTGCCGCCACGCTGGCGACGGATCATGGGGGTTTTGAGACGCGGGGTCAGGATCTGGGTATCGTTAATGAAGTCCCAGCCATAATAGCCTTTCAGACACAGGGTGCCCTGATTGTTTTTCCCCATGGCCGCTTCGGCGCCGACGACCATGCCGTCGTCCACCACCAGCCGCAGCTTACAGCCAGCGGCGCAGTAGGGACAGACGGTGGTGACTTTTTCCATCGTGTGACTCCTTAAAAATAGTACGGCAACAGATAGATAAAACGGCTGTTAATTCCGAGGGTAATGGCGTCCTGGATGGCGGGAACCGCCATCAGGGCCATCATCAACAGTGCAAAAAGCAGACGTTGCGACATAGACATGAATCACTCCTGGCCGTCAGCGGCGGTTTGACCTTTCTGTACTTTGCGCAGCAGCAGCCACATGCGTACCGTACGCACGGCCATGTTGCGGGCAGCCGCGCTCGGCGGCGCCGGGTCCGGTTCCGGGACATCGTGAGAAATACGGAACGGCACGCTGCCGTTCAGCGTCAGGTTGGCGACAATCGCCGTCAGGGTGCCGATAGTGATGCCGCTGTGCAGAAACAGCTGCATCATTGGCGGGAACTGGGTAAACAGATTCGGCACCAGCACCGGCATCATGCCGAGACCAAGGGTGAGCGCGACCACCATCCCGTTGTTATTGTTGCGATAGTTGACCTGACCGAGAGTACGAATACCGGAAACGGCAACCATGCCGAACATAACGATACCGGCGCCGCCGAGGATCGGTTTCGGAATCAGTACCACCAGCGCCGCCATTTTGGCGAAAATGCCCATCAGCATCAGAATGACGCCGGAGACCGACACCACGAAACGGCTGCGTACGCCGGTCAGGCCAATCAGGCCGACGTTTTGCGCAAAGGCCGCGTAGGGAAACAGGTTGAAGAAGCCGCAGATCGTCGTCGCCAGTCCGCAGGTATTCAGGCCGTTACGCAGCATGCTGGCCGTGACCTGTTTACCGACGATATCGCCGGTCGCCATGATGGACGACATGGTTTCGACCATCACCACCACCATGACCATCGACAGCAGGGCGACGGGCACGATATGAAACTCAGGCCGGGCGAACTGCATCACCTGTGGCAGATGTAGCCACGGCGTAGCGTTGACGAGGTTAAAATCCAGCGGCTTGAAGAAGCTCCATAAAATAGTGCCGATCACCAGCCCAATCAGCACCGAGGTGTTTTTGACCACGCCGGTAGCGAAGGTATACAGGTTAAGAATAATGACCAGCGTGATGGCCGCCATCAGCAGCGAGAAGAGATCGCCGAAACCGGCCATCTCGCTGCTGCCGCCGCCAATCCATCCTCCCGCGACCGGCATAATAGAGAGGCCGATCAGCGTTACAATGCCGCCCATCACCACCTTTGGAAAGAAGCGAATCAGGCGGCTAATCCACGGCGCGCAGCAGAGGATAAAAATGCCGGAGACGATAACCGAGCCGGAGATCGCCCCGATACCGTACTCTTTACCAATAAGCACCATCGGGATCAGCGCGGCGAAAGTACAGCCCTGGATCAGCGGTAGGCGGCAGCCCAACCACTGCTTGATGCCCATCGATTGTACGATGGTCGCGGCGCCGCAAATAAACAAATCGGCGCTGATTAATAAAATAATATGCTCCGCAGGCAAACCGACCGCGTTACCCACCACCAGCGGTACCGCCACCGCCCCGGCGTACATCACCAGCACGTGCTGCAATCCATAGAGAATCATTTGCGTAATTGGCAGGACCTCATCGACCGGCGCGACAGTCGCCGTATTGCGTGAGGCCGGAATGGCAAAATCTTTCATGAAGTAGTTGTCTCCTTTACGACTTCTTCCCGTGCCGAACTGAAAGGGCAGAAGTTACGATTCGAAGGCCATTGCCTCCCTCTGCTGATGATGTTCACCAGCGTATAACGCGCACGGAGTTGCTTATGCGTTAGAAGGGTTATGCGTAAGCTGTGCCAAAAATGAGCGATTCGGCAGTGGAGTAATATATTTGTGAAATCAATCACGGGTTGGCTTGTTTATTTCTTGCTGGCCTGTTTAACGTTGCGAGCGGGCATCAGAAATAAAAATGGCGAATATCAGTTTGAGATATATAGCGTCTCATTTTGGTAGGCGAAATAAGCGCTAAGAAGATAAAAATGATAAAAATTCAGAGCGGAGTTGAGATGCCATCCCGGTGATTTGATGAGGTTTTATTTATTCGAGAGCCACAGGAGAGTAATAATTTGAGCTGACTCGCAAAAATGAATGGCTACATAAGTTGAGCGCCAAATATCGCCCGAATATTGCAATCCATCCCTAAGACTATTCCAGAAGAATAAAAGGGAAGCAAATGAATCGATTTATTGTGGCCGATGTTGCGAACTGTATTGGATGTCATGCCTGCGAAGTGGCCTGCGTCACGGCGCATCATCAGGATGCCTGGCCGGCACAGCGCAGCGCGTTTGTTCCGCGCATCCATGTTGTCTTCCACCGGAATACCAGTACTGCGACCACTTGCCACCATTGCAACGACGCGCCTTGCGTCACCTCCTGCCCGACCCAGGCGCTGTATGTCGCCAACGACAGCATCCAGTTTACCCAGTCCGAGTGTATCGGTTGCAAAAACTGCGTCGTCGCTTGCCCATTTGGCGCAATCGAGATGGTCGCCAGCGGGGAAGATGGCCCGCAGCTGGCGCAAAAATGCGATCTTTGTCGCGATCGCCCCTCAGTAGAGCAGGCCTGCGTGGCCAGTTGCCCGACTCAGGCGCTGCGCGTAATGGACGAGAGCGCCCTGAAGCGGTTGCAGCGAGAAAGACAAATCCGCTCTGCCCAGGGGCAGCCGCTGGCCGAGCGTCGTGGCGCAAGGCGCGAAGCGATCCTGGATAAAGCGCCGCGGGTGGGGGCGAAGAAGCTTGCCGCGGAAGAGCGAAAAGCGCATTTTGCCGAGATCTACCAGCGCCTTAGCGAATGTGATGCCGAATATGAAAGCGAGCGTTGCCTGTACTGTGCGCAAAAAGCCTGGTGCAACTGGACCTGCCCGTTACACAACCATATTCCTGATTTCATACGACTGGTGCGTGAGGGCAAGATTATTGAGGCCGCAGAACTCTGTCATCAAAGTAGTTCGCTGCCGGAGGTCTGCGGCCGGGTCTGCCCACAGGACAGGCTATGCGAGGGTGCCTGTACGCTGAAAAACGAAGGCGGCGCGGTGGCGGTTGGCAATCTGGAACGCTATATCACCGATACCGCGCTGGCGATGGGCTGGCGGCCAACCACAGGCGAGGTTGCCCCGCGTCAGGAACGCGTGGCTATTATCGGCGCCGGCCCGGCGGGACTGGGCTGCGCGGATATTCTCGCGCGCGCCGGGGTACAGGTTGATGTTTTTGATAAACATCCTGAAATTGGCGGGCTGCTGACTTTCGGCATTCCGTCTTTCAAGCTGGAAAAAACGGTAATGGCGCTGCGGCGCGAGATCTTCAGCGATATGGGGATTCGTTTCCATCTCAATCAGGAAGTGGGGCGCGACGTGGACTTTAGCGAACTGCTGGCTAACTACGATGCGGTCTTTTTAGGCGTCGGCACCTATGGGCTGATGGGCGCGGGTCTTGATGGCGAAGACGCGCCGGGTGTTATTCAGGCGCTGCCGTTCCTGATTGCCAATACCCGTGAGGTGATGGGTATTGAAGAGAGCGCCGAATATCCGTTAACCGACATTAAGGGTAAGCGGGTGGTGGTGCTGGGCGGCGGCGATACGGCGATGGACTGTTTGCGCACCGCGGTGCGTCGCGGAGCCGAGAGCGTAACCTGCGCCTATCGTCGCGATGAGTTAAGCATGCCAGGCTCGAAAAAAGAGGTGGTGAACGCGCGGGAGGAGGGCGTGGCGTTTCAGTTTAACGTTCAGCCGCAATATATCCTGCGTAACCGTAAAGGCCAGGTCAGCGCCGTCGGGATGATCCGTACCGAAATGGGTGAACCAGGGCCGGATGGCCGCCGGCGCCCGCGGCCAATTGCCGGTTCAGAATTCGAACTCCCGGCCGATGTGCTGGTGCTGGCGTTTGGTTTCCAGGCTCACGACATGCCGTGGCTGCGGGGGCATGGCATCAAACTTGACCGCTGGGGGCAGATTGTAACGGGCGGCAAAGGTCGCGGCACCACACAGACCAGCCATGACAAAATCTATGCCGGCGGCGATGCGGTACATGGCGCCGATCTGGTGGTGACGGCTATGGTTGCCGGGCGCCAGGCCGCAAGCGAAATGCTGGCGCGATTTGATCATAAGGAGCGGTGATGACCCATTTTATTCTTGCCAGTTCACAGGCCTGTATCGGCTGTCGTACCTGCGAAGTCGCCTGCGCACTGGAGCATGTGGCGGAAGGGGCGGAATTTCATCCGCGATTGAAGGTGATGCGACTCGACACGTTGAGCGTGCCGGTGATGTGCCATCAGTGTGAAAACGCGCCATGCGTTGGGGTCTGTCCGACCGGCGCATTGGCGATGGGCGCCGAGCGGGTAGAAGCCGATGCCGGGCGCTGCATTGGCTGCCAGAGCTGCGTCGTCGCCTGCCCATTTGGCGCGATTACTATCGAAACATCGGCGGCGCATCCGCCGGTTATTGTGAAGTGCGATCTCTGCGAGCAGCGAGATGGTGGCCCGGCCTGCGTATCGGTGTGCCCAACGGCGGCAATATCGCTGATGACCGGTGAGGCCCTGGCGGCGCTGCAGAAACAGAGAACGATCGCCAGCGCCAGCTTGTTGAACGTGTAAGCGATCCCCGGATGGCGACGCGCTGCGTCTTATCCGGGCTACCCGATCGATGTTTCTGTGCTATTTATAGCCCCGGTAGAAGCCAAAAAATAAACCCGGTACAGCGACCGGGTTTTGTTTTGCCGTGATGGGTTTACGGCAACGCATCCATCCGCTGCCACATCTTCTTCGCCACCTTTCGCGCTTCGGCGAAAATCGTATCGCAATCAATAGCGAACTGCCGATCCTCATAGACCATGACGCCATTTACCATCACGCTATGAACGTGGCTGGCCCCCAGACCGAAGGCGATGTGCCCGGCGAGATTCGCCGCCAGCAGCGGCGTCGGCGGAATATAATCGCTGATGGTTAAATCCGCCTTATAGCCTGCCTCAATACGGCCAAAACGGTCGTTAAAGTTGCGGCTAAGCAGCGTGTTACCGTTGCTTAATGCCCGCGCAAAGCTATCCGGCCACAGTGGCCCGCCGGCATCGCGGTGTTTAAAGAAAGCGAATTTGAGTTCTTCAAACATATCGGAGCCGATGCCGTCGGTGCCCAGCGCCAGGTTGCGAAACGCCGTCAACTGCTGGTTATAACCAACGTGGTTGTTCATGTTAGAGCGGGCGTTATGGACAAGGAAACCATCGTGCGCGTTCAGCAGTTCAATATCAGCTTCCGACAGATACAGCCCGTGCGCTACCAGCGTTTTACTATCGATGAGATCGAACTCCGCCAGGCGTACCAGCAGATCTTTACCGTAGTGATGGTGGCTGTGAGAAACGTCGTAACGGTCTTCCGCCATATGAATATGCAGGCCGCGCCCGGTTGTTTTTAATGCTTCGCGAAGCATTAATAGCCCCTCATCAGGAACCGTAAACGGCGCATGGGCGCCGATATGCGCTTCTACCAGATATGGCTCGTCGCCGCTTTCCCGCGCCCGATCGATTTCGCGGGCAAAGCGGATATTTTCCTCGACGCTTGCCTGAAGTTCCTGCAACCCGCCGTTACGGTCGGTGGTTTCAAAGCAGGTCATGCCACGCAGGCCGACCTTGATGAAAGCGTTACGTAACTGACTTAATGATCCAGCGATATAGTTCGGCGACGCGCTGTGGTCAATGACGGCTGTGCAGCCGCTGCGAATGGCCTCCAGCGAACAGATAAGCCCGCTGTAGTATAAGGACTCCTCATCCAGAGCGCGGTCCAGGCGCCACCACAGGTTTTTCAGCGTGGAGATAAAATCGGGACTCGGCGCGATATTGGCCTGAATTCCGCGCGACAGTCCGGAATAAAAATGGTTATGCGAGCAGACCATTCCCGGCATCACCAGTCGGCCGTGCATTTCTTTAATACGCGCCTGCGGGTAACGCGGGCTCAGGTTCGCGCCTGTTTCGATAATTCTGTCATTTTCGATGACGATATCGACACCTTCTTCCACTTTTTCCGGATGAAGCTGGGCAAGGGTGGCATTTTTAAGCACTAAGATACTCATACTTCGACGACTCCCAGCAAATAGTGATGATGTTGATGAACGTGGCTGATGATGCGGCACATGGCATCCAGCTGCGGCGGTACTTCAGCGAACTGACCTCGCTGGTCGATATCCAGCAGCCAGGTCATGCCATCCTGACGCACGTGGACGCGCTGTTGCTCCACGAGAAAACCCGGATTACTGCTGTTGTTGAAATCCTGTTCGAGGCTAAAGACGGTGACCTTGTCCTTATAGGGTTTTCCCTGCCATGGGCAGAACTGCGCGCAGTTGCCGCATTCGTTGCAGTACGCGTCGAGGTGCAGCGTCTGAAAGCGGTTGTCGAACCCCGGTACCGCAATAGAGACGTTGGCGCGGTTCGGGCAGACATCAACGCATTTGCTGCAGACGTAATTACATTCGAGGCAGCGCTCCGCCTCCTGCGCGACAAAGGCATCGCGGTCGTCTTTATCAACCTGAGCGATAGCAATGGTCCCTTTGCGGCGGTAGATGTCCGCGGGATCGACGTTATTCCACTGTTTATCGCCGAAGTGGCTGCGGATATTCTCGCGTTTGAGAATTGCATCGCTGGCGCGACGGGCGTTGCCTATCGCCGAGACGATAGAAGAAGGGCCACGCTGTACGTCGCCAATCAGGAATACATTAGCCAGCCGGCTTTCGCCATCAGCGTTGACTTCAGGCCAGCCGCGATCGTTGAGCGGGATCCCCATCGCCGCCAGCGCTTCGCCATCCTGCTGTTCGCCGATAGCGGTAATCAGCGTATCGACCTGCAGCGTCCAGGTTTCATCGGTGGGTATGGGGCGACGTCGACCCTGTTCATCAGGCTCGCCGAGGGCCATGGTGCGGACGGTTAGCGTGCCGTCAGCGGCGAAGTATTCCGGGTTGCTGAGAAAACGGAACGTAACGCCATCCTGGAGGGCTTCTTCGTACTCCTCGCGCCATGCCGGCATCTCCTGCTGCGAGCGGCGATAAATCACCGTCGCTTTCTCAACGCCGGGGATGCGCAGCGCCGCGCGGGCGCAGTCCATTGCGGTGTTACCCGCGCCGACAATGGCCACATGTTTACCCACGTTCAGGCGATCGCCGCGGTTGAACGCGCGCAGGAAGTTGAGCGACTTATGAATATGCGGGTTATCGCCGCCAAGCTTCACGCCGCTGTTTTTGTCGGTGCCGGTGCCGATCAGTACATAGCGATAACCCTCCTGACGGAGTTTTTCGACGGTGAGATGCGGTTCGCAGCCGTAGACAATGTTGACGCCGTGATTAACAACGAACTCAATATCCTGCTGGATAAGTTCAGCGGGAATGCGGAAATGCGGAATGATATTTTTTACCACTCCGCCAGCGTTGGCTTCGCGCTCAAAGAGCGTGACCGGGTGGCCGGCGCGGGCGAGGAAGTAGCCCGCCGCCAGCCCCGCCGGGCCTGCGCCAATCACCGCCACCGGGTTTCGGCTGCCGGAACCCGCCGGTTTATGCCAGCGGCGTTGGTATTCCGGCCAGCCTTTCTCAAGGGCGATTTTTTTCAGCTCGCGGATATTTAACGCACTGTCATAATCAAGACGCGTACAGTTGTACTGGCACTGGTGATCGCAGATGTGACCGGTAATCGCCGGCAGCGCGTTACGTTGATAGATAAGCTCCAGCGCATCGGCATAGCGCTGCTCGCCCATCAGGCGAATGTATTCCGGAATATCCTGTTTGATGGCGCAGGCGCTGACGCAAGGGGCGACGTAGCAGTCGGTTAACGGCAGCGGCTCGCCAACGTCGATGCGATCGTCAGGCTTCCAGTGTTTTTGCGTGTACTCCATGCTGACCGCTTTTTCCGCCAGCGCGTTCAGGCGCTTGACGTCGACCTGATTCATCTCCCAGCCATCGGCCTGCTCCAGCTCGCGCATGCACTGGCTAAGACGCAGATAACCACCGGGTTTTAGCAGATCGGTCGCCATGGTAATGGGGCGGATCCCGGTTTCAAAGATATCGCGAATATTGAGCTGGCTGGCGCCGCCGGAGTAGGAGATCGGGAGTTTGCCGTCGAATTCACGCGAGAGCAGCGCCGCAACGTTGATGGAGAGCGGGAACAGCGCGCGGCCGGACATATACATCTCATCGCCGGGCAGCGCGCCTTTATTGTTGACCGTGCCGAGGGTGTTGGTCAGCTTCACGCCGAAGCCAAGTTGTTTACTTTTCGCCAACGCCATCAGGCGCGTCAACATTTCCAGCGCCTGGCCGATTTTAAGATCGTGTTCAAAAGATTCTTCATTCAGACCGATATAGTCAAAGCCGCAGGTGTCGAGAATTTCGCGTACGCGCGGGTAGCCCAACAGCGTCGGATTGAGCTTCACGAAGGTGTTGAGCTGTTTCTCTTCCAGCATATAGCGGCAGATCGCTTCGATTTCATCTGGCGGGCAACCATGCATGGTAGAGAGGGTAACCCCTTGTACCAGTTTTGCAGGAATGCGTTCCGCGAGCGTCGCCAGCCGTGGGCGAATATCATCCAGCGACAAGCGGGTGAGGAAGGCGTCATCATGCAGCCAGCGGTTCAGCGTGTCGCGGTACTGGGTAAATTTTGGCTGCCCGGCGGCGTTCATCATATTATCGATAAACTGCTGCATCGGCGGTTGTTTAATGCCTTCCAGGTTATAACCGACGCTCATATTGAAAATAAAGGACTTACCGTTCTTCGCCGGTGTGAACGGGAAAACCTCTTCCAACAGATGCAGAATAAACCATGCTTTAAGATACTCATCCCACGCTTTTTGCAGCGTAAATTCTGTAGACCATTCGGTGTTAAAGCATTCGTCTTCGGCATCGATACAGGGTTTGTCCAGCTCAAGCCGGTCGAGGATCTGTACGGTTTTCAACTCGATAAATCGCCCACCGGTGAGCCAGGCGGTGATGATATTCTGCGCCAGTTGGGTATGTGGCCCGGCGGCGGGGCCGATTGGGGTGGCGCAGCTTTCGCCGAAGACGCTTACCCGGCGTTGGTTGGCAGGCGAATAGAACTGCTGCTCAGGAATACCAAAAATGGAATGGTGTTGTTGATACTCATCGAAAATGCGCGTCAATAATTCCTCAAACGGGACGGGACGCATGATATCCCCCATAACCCTCTCCTTTATTTGTGCAATCAAATTTGCCGGTTAGTGGTGCTTATTCCGACGGATAGTTAAGGAGGAGCAACAATCGAACCAGTTATTAAAGACAGGAGGAAGAAATAATTAAAAATGTGAGAGAGGTCTAAAGAACGCCGGGCTATGTGAATGGGCTCACGCTATGGTAATGAGAATTAAAATCACTCTATATTTTTATCCGTCGGGATTTCTCAAAATAAACGGCGAAATATCACAATGATAATTTCCCGACAAAGACATGATTAATACTGGTTTTGCAGGCGAATAAAATCAGCAGGGGTATCGATATCCCAGACCATTTGCGGAAAATCTAACTCCAGGCAGCGATGGCGGCTCTGTAATAACCGTTTGCGCATTGAGTCAGGTCCATCGTAAGTGATAAGTTGGCGCAGCTGTGTGCCGGTAATAAGGATGGGATGACCCGGTACGCCTTGATATTGCGGAAGAAGGGCGCTGTCGCCGCGTTGTTGCCAAAGCCGCTGGAAAAGCGCTGGCGGCAGGCAGGGTAAATCGCCGAGGGTGATAAAACAGAAGTTGTTTCGCACCTGGCTCGCGCCAGCGCAAACAGAAGTAAACAGACCCTGTTGATAGTTGGGATTATAAACCAGGGTTATTTGCGGATGCGCCGAATAGCGTTGATGTAGCTCCTCTGCGCGAAAACCGCTCACCAGAATAATACGCGAGCAGAATTGCAGGGCGTTTTTTATACTTGCATCAAGTATTGTCGTTCCGCGCCAGGGTAACATCATTTTCCACTGTCCCATCCGGGAGGACAATCCGGCGGCGGTAATAATACAATCGACCTGTTTCATACTCCTCCCTGAATAATGGAATCCTGACCAGCGCATGGAAAATATACCGCATCTGCAATCGCTGTTTTGTGATTTAGGCGTAAATGATGGTCCGCTGCTCATTTCCGCCGTCGGCGCGGGAGGCAAAACCAGTACCTTAATGTGGCTGGCGCAGCGTTTTCTGGAGGCTGGCCGGCGGGTTCTGATCACCACGACCACCCATATGTATCTCCCGGCATCACTACCTGTGGTGATTTGCCGCGAACCGCTGGCGCTGCCTGTCGAGGTTTGGCAGCGGCCGCTGCAGGCCTGCTACGCCTCGTGGCTCGCCCCTGCGGGTAAGGTTCGTGGGTTTAGCCCGCAACAGCTTGATGCGCTGGTTGCCGCGGGGCGCGTGGATGTGGTGCTGGTAGAAGCTGACGGGGCTCACGGTTTCGCCTTAAAAGCGCCAGCTGAGCACGAACCTTGCATACCTCAATCCTGTTGCTGCGTTATTGCCGTCATGGGGGCCTGGAGGCTCGGGCAAAACGTTGGGCCAGCGACCGTTCATCGCTGGCCCCTTTTTTCCCGGATCACCGGTGCGGCGCCGGATACGGCGCTGAGTTGGCCAATGCTGCATCGCTTAATTACGCATCCGCAGGGAGCGTTTAAAGGCGTTCCGCCCGCCAGTCGCCGGATCCTGCTGCTGAATCAGCTTTCTCAAAATGAGAATTTACCGGAGCAGGCGCTGTTGCAGCAGTGGGGAGTTAACGCACTGTGGGCGGGAGCAGTACAAGAGCAGCCCGCGATAACGCGACGACGAACAACAGAGTGACGCCCCGGCTTGGGCGCATAGCGGATATCCATTGAGGTTGTTATGAATATTTTCTCTGAAGCGGCAAAACTCGAAGCACAGAATCGCCCGTTTGCGCTGGCGCAGATTGTCGATAGCCGCGGCTCAACACCGCGCCATTCGGCGCAGATGTTAATTCGTGAAGATGGTTCGATAGTCGGCACCATCGGCGGCGGCATGGTTGAGCGCAAAGTGATTGAACAGGCGCTGGAAGCGCTCAGCGAAAAGGCGTCGCGCATGTTTCATGGGCGGATGGCGCGTAGCGGCAGCGATGCGGTCGGCTCCGATTGCGGCGGGGCAATGTCGGTCTATATTAGCGTACATGGCCTGCGCCCGCGTCTGGTGCTGATCGGCGCCGGGCACGTGAACCGCGCGGTGGCGCAAAGCGCGGCGCTGCTGGGTTTTGAGGTGGCGGTGGCCGATATCTATCCAGAGAGCCTGAACCCCGACTATTTTCCGCCGACAACGCAGTTGCTGCATGCTGAAACCTTCAGCGAGGCGGTGGAGAATCTGGCGATCCGCGGCGATGACTTTGTGTTAATCGCCACCAATAACCAGGATCGTGAAGCGCTGGATAAACTGATTGAACGGCCGGTCGCCTGGCTTGGGCTGCTGGCCAGCCGCCGTAAAGTCCAGGTGTTTTTACGCCAGATGCGGGAAAACGGCGTTGCCGCAGAACATATTGCCCGCCTGCATGCGCCGGTTGGCTATAACATTGGCGCCGAAACGCCGCATGAGATAGCGATTAGCATTCTGGCGGAAATCCTGCAGGTAAAAAATCGCGCGCCAGGTGGCTTGCTGATGGCGGCAGCCACGCCTGCGCAGCAGCAGTTGGTCGCTATCCGCGGCGCCGGCGATATCGCCAGCGGCGTGGCTCTGCGTCTGTGGCATGCGGGGTTCAAAGTGGTGATGTTGGAAGTCGCTAAACCGACGGTGATCCGCCGTAGCGTCGCGTTTGCCCAGGCAGTCTTCGACGGTGAAATGACGGTAGAAGGGGTGGTGGCGAAGCGGGTGTCATCCGCTCAGGAGGCCATCCGGGTAATTGAAAATGGCGCGATCCCGGTATTGGTGGATCCGCTATGCGAATCGCTGAATGAACTGCGCCCTGTCTGCGTCGTGGATGCCATACTGGCGAAAGAGAATTTTGGTACGCAGCGAGAGATGGCGCCAGCGGTAATTGCGCTAGGCCCTGGTTTTTGCGCCGGTGTGGATTGCCATGCGGTGATTGAAACCAATCGCGGCCATTGGCTGGGGCAGGTGATTTACGATGGCAAAGCGCAGGAGAACACCGGGGTTCCTGGTAATATTCTTGGCCATACTTCACGACGGGTGATCCGCGCGCCGGGAGCCGGGGTGATGCGCGCGAAGGTGGCGCTGGGTGATATTGTGAACGAAGGCGATATCATCGCCACCGTCGGCGAGGCCGAGATTATTGCGCCATTAAGCGGTATGGTGCGCGGTTTGCTCAGCGATGGGTTAGTGGTCGAGAGCGGCTTTAAAATTGGCGATATCGACCCGCGCGGCGCCAGCGCCGATTTTACCAGCGTCTCCGATAAGGCGCGCGCCATTGGCGGTGGGGTGCTTGAGGCGCTGATGACGCTGATGAATAAAAGAATAAAAGAGAAGAGTGAGTTATTGTCGGTGGCGTAGATAGCAGCACGAAGCCGGTGTTGATGGCCTCAAAATCCCCGGTGGCGCTACCGCTTACCGGGGCTACATTCGGTGCCTTTTTACCCTTCAATGACCGTACCGGTTTTTCCTTCAATCCCTTCTTTGGCTTTATTTAATACGGTGATCAGCGCTTTGCGCCCCGGACGTGAACGGGCGAATGAGGCGGCGGCCTCAACCTTCGGCAGCATCGAACCCTTAGCGAAGTGCCCCTCACGAATGAACTGTTCGGCATCGCTGAGCGACAGCTTATCCAGCCACTGCTCGTTGGGTTTGCCAAAGTTGATCGCCACTTTCTCGACCGCGGTCAGGATGATCAGCATGTCGGCGTCGATCATCGCCGCCAGTTTAGCGCTGGCCCAGTCTTTATCAATTACCGCGCTGGCGCCGCGCAGATGATTGCCTTCGCGGATTACCGGGATCCCGCCGCCGCCCGCGGTGATCACTACGTGGCAGGCGTCCATGAGAGCTTTGACCGTCTCTTTCTCAATAATATCGACCGGCTGCGGCGAGGCGACAACCCGGCGATAGCCGCGTCCGGCATCTTCTTTCATGGCGTACCCCTGACGCGTCAGCTGTTCTGCTTCCTGCTCAGTGAAAAAAGAGCCGATAGGTTTGGTCGGATTTTTGAACGCCGGGTCGTTGGCGTCGACTTCCACCTGGGTGATGATTGTTGCCACCGGGATATGCATCGATCGCGACAGCAACTCCTCGCGCAGGGCGTTTTGCAGGTCATAGCCGATATAACCCTGGCTTAGCGCCACACAGACCGACATGGGCAGCATCGGGGTATGGGCCTCGGTTTTGGCTGCGGCTTCGAAGGCCAGATTAATCATCCCAACCTGCGGGCCGTTGCCGTGGGTTACGACCACCTGGTGGCCTTGGGCTATCAGATCGACAATAGCCTGCGCGGTTTGTTTAACGGCCTGCATTTGTCCGGCCAGATCCTCGCCAAGCGCGTTACCGCCGAGAGCGAGCACAATTTTCTTACTCATGAATGCCTCACTTAAGATGTGATTCCGCTAACCGGAAGGTGAGCGGTAGAAAAGGGATCGCGGCGTAAAAAGCGGCCCTGGCCAGCGCTACCGGTAAAAGTGCCGTTATCGAAAATGACCCGGCCATGCGATAAGGTCTGACGAATCGCGCCCTGGCAAATAAAGCCCTCCCAGGGCGAATAGTCGGCGTTGTCATGCAACATCTCATGGCGGATCGTGGTGGTGCGTTGCGGATCGATAATGACGACATCGCCGTCTGCGCCGGGTGCCAATCGTCCTTTTTTCGGCCACAGGCCAAATAGCTTCGCGGGAGTGGCGCTGGTTAGCGCGACGAAACGCTGCGCTGAGATCCTCCCGGTCATGACGCCGTGGGAAAACATGAGCAACAGGCGGTTTTCCACCCCCGGTAGGCCATTCGGACAGCGGCTGAAATCGCCGCCGGAGAGCTGCTGGCGTTGTGCCATCGAGAAAGCGCAGTGATCGGTCGCCACCACGTCGATCGAACCATCGGCGATACCGCACCACAGCGCATCATTGTTGCTGGCGTTGCGCAGCGGTGGGCTTAACAAATAACCCAGCGCGTCTTCGCGTTCATAGCAGCGGTCGTCAAGCAACAGATATTGCGGACAGGTTTCAATCCACACCGGCTGGTGCCGCTGCTGCGCGAGACGCAGATAATCCAGCCCCAGGCCGTTGGAGAGATGAACGATATACAGCGGCGCGTTGTCGGCGAGCTGGGCGAGATTGATCATTCGCGCGATAGCCTCCGCTTCACACTCCAGCGGGCGACTAAGGGCGTGGTAGCGCGGCGCGGTTTTGCCGGCCGCCAGAAATTCGGCCCGTTTACGGGCGATAGCGGCGTCGTTTTCCGGATGAACGGTGGTTAGCGCGCCAGCGCGATGGAGATGGCGCATCGCCTGAAGCACTTCATCATCGTTCAACTTATACTGGTAGGTCAGGTAGAGCTTGAAGCTGCTAATCCCGGCTTCAACCATCATCGGGATTTCATCGAGGATGGCATGGTTGATATGCTGGATAACGCCGTGAAAACTGTAGTCGATCACCGCTTTGTAGGCGGCATAGCCGTGATAGGCCTCTAGCTGGTGACGAAGGCGGCAGCCGGCGGGGCCGAAGCCCATATGGTCGACGATAGTGGTGGTACCGCCGCAGGCGGCGGCGCGGGTGCCGGTGAAGAAATCATCGCAGCTGCGGGCGTGCCCGGTATCGATATTAAAATGAGTATGAACATCAATGCCGCCGGGCATGACATAGCAACCTGCGGCATCGATAGTCTGGCAAGGTTCGGTCGGGGTTATCCGTTCGGCGAGCTGGCTGACCAGGCCGTTTTCAATCAGCAGATCCTGTTTTGCCTGGCCGTCGGCGTTGACCACGATGCCGTTTTTAATCAGTACGCGCATAAAAACTCCAGACTCCCGCCGACGCGCGGCGGGAGGAATAACCGTATAAACTTACTCTGTGGCCAGCCAGCTCAGCGGGATTGCGGCGTACATCGCGGCACAGGTCACCAGATGCTGTTTCCAGGTTTTTTCATTTGGCGCATGGGCTTCCGGCTCTTTACCTGGCCCGAAACCGATAACCGGGATGCCGTGACGGCCCATGATGGAAACGCCGTTGGTGGAGAAGGTCCATTTATCGACCACCGGCGCTTTACCGAACAGCCCTTCATAAGCGTTGCTGAGCGCGCGTACGGTGAAATGATCCTCTTCTACTTTCCAGGTCGGGAAGTAGCATTCCGTTGGATAAACCAGCCCGGTCCATGACGGGCGTTCATAGTTGTACATTGAGACCACTGCGCCGGCCTTCTGTACGGCAGGCAGGGCGCGGATCTCATCCAGCGCGCCTTCCCAGGTTTCGCCCCAGGTCAGACGGCGGTCGATAGAGACCGCGCAGCTGTCGGCAACCGCGCAGCGGCTTGGCGAGGTGAAGAAAATTTCTGAGACGGTGAGGGTGCCTTTACCCAGGAACTCATCGTTGCCCAGGTTATGGGAGAGCTCCTGCAGTTCGTTAAGAATTGGACCCATTTTGAAGATGGCATTATCGCCGCGCTCCGGCGCCGAGCCGTGGCAGCTCACTCCCTGGACATCAACGCGAATCTCCATACGCCCGCGCTGGCCGCGATAGATTTGGCAATCCGTCGGCTCGGTACTGACCACGAATTCCGGGCGAATGCCGGACTGTTCGATGATGTACTGCCAGCACAGACCGTCACAATCTTCCTCCTGAACGGTACCGGTCACCAGCAGGGTATATTCATCTTCCAGACCGAGGTCCTTGATGATTTTCCCAGCGTAGACCATCGACGCCATCCCGCCTTCCTGGTCGGACGCGCCGCGCCCGCCGATCAGCTCATCGGTTTCCATCCCCTGATAGGGGTCGAAGGTCCAGTTCTTGATGTTACCGATGCCAACGGTATCAATATGCGCGTCCATAGCGACCAGCCGCGGGCCGTGGCCGATATAGCCCAGCACGTTGCCCATCGGGTCAATCTCGACTTTATCGAAGCCGACTTTTTCCATCTCTTCTTTAATACGATGCACGACGCGTTTTTCGTCACAGCTTTCGCTGGGGATAGCGATCATATCGCGCAGGAAGCGGGTCATATCCTGCTGGTAGTGGTTTGCTTTTTCGACAATCAGTTTGAAAGGAATGTGCTTAGCCATGAATTAACTCTCCGGTCCTGGTTTCCCGCTTCGCGGGATGAATATGTTGAACGTTTATTGTGCTGCCGGCAGCTTGCCTTCCCAGACGACTTCGCGGTAATGCTGCACGTCGGTGTCGCCTTCGGTGCTGATGACCAGCACCACGGAGTGGCTATCAAGCCCCAGTTTGTTCATCAGCGCCTGGCGCTGCGGATGGAAGTGAACAGCGGCCAGCGTCCCGAGCCCGACGGCGCCGGATTCACCGGAGATAACCCGGTGGTCATTGCCGACAGGATTACCGAGTACGCGCATACCGAGGGCGGCAACGGCATCCTGGCAGGAGATAAATTGGGTGGCGCAGTTGCGCAGAATTTCCCAGCCCAGCGGGTTAGGTTCGCCGCAGGCCAGTCCTGCCATGATGGTGGCCATGTCGCCGCCGACGTTGACGATGTCGCCTTTTAACCCGGAGCGATAGATGCAGTCCGCCAGTTCAGGCTCCACGATCACCGAGTGCAAATCGCGGGCGCCGAAAACGTCGACCAGATAACCGAGCACGCCGCCTGCCATCGCGCCGACACCGGCCTGCAGGAAGACGTGGGTAGGGCGAGCAATGCCCATCGCCGCCATTTGTTCTACCGCTTCATCGGCGAGGGTGGCGTAACCTTGCATAATCCAGGTTGGAATTTTGGTGTAGCCTTCCCATGCGGTGTCCTGTACCACTTCCCAGCCGTTTTTCTGTGCGGTTTGCATGGTAAAGCGCACGGTATCGTCGTAGTTCATATCGGTAACGATACATTCCGCGCCGAGGCGTAAAATGGCGTCCACGCGTTCCTGCGCTGAACCTTTCGGCATGTACACCACCGCGTTTTGCCCAAGCTGCTGGGCGGCCCAGGCGACGCCGCGCCCGTGGTTGCCGTCGGTGGTAGTGGCGAAAGTCATCTTCTCTTTGATGGTGGATTTCAGGGTCTCAAACGAGAAGGCGTTAATATCGAGATGGTATTTTTCACACAACAGTTGGGCGATGGCGTAGGCGCCGCCGAGCATTTTGAAGGCGTTGAGGCCAAAGCGCTGGGATTCATCTTTTACCAGGATGTTCTTTACGCCGAACAGCGTCGCCAGTTCCTTCAGGGCATACAGCGGCGTCGGTTGGTAACCGGCGATTTTTTGATGAAAATGGCGCGCCTGTTGTGCCTGCTGACGAGAGAACAGCGGCGAGGTTTCACCGGTAAAGAAACGGTTGTCGGCAATATCCATTTTCAGCGAAAAAGCAGACATATTCTGTCCTTATCCTTCTTTGGAGTCGGGGAAGCCGGCCCGCAGACCGGCTCGCGAGGTTATTTGATGCGTTTTTGCGCGTCCTGCAGCAGTTGCTCCAGCAACTGACCGGGTTTGGCATATTTGCGACAGAGGATCATGGCGGCGATGATGTACGGCTTCCAGCTGGCCTCTTTATAGGTGGCGATACGATATTTCTCGAACACCGCTTCGGTGACTTCGCCTTCCTCGCAGGAGACGCCGGTAATATCCGCCGGCAGGCAGTGCATATACAGCGCGTCACCGTCTTTGGTGTGCTTCATCATCTCTTCGGTACAGTGCCAGTCTTTGTGATTGGCGTTCTGGGCGAGACAGGCTTTTTCCAGCGCTTTCAGCCCGTCATGGTCGTTGGCGCGCAGTAGTTCTGTGCGTTGTTCCATCACTTTGTATGGCGCCCAGGATTTCGGGTAGACAATATCGGCGTCTTTAAAGGCTTCCGCCATATCGGTGACCTGGCGGAAGCTGCCGCCGGAAGCCGCGGCGTTTTTCTTCGCCACTTCGATAACGTCCGGGATCAGATCGTAGCCCTCTGGATGGGCGAGGGTGACGTCCATACCGAAGCGGGTCATCAGGCCGATGATTCCCTGCGGGACGGAAAGCGGTTTGCCGTAACTTGGCGAGTAGGCCCAGGTCATGGCAATTTTTTTACCTTTCAGATTTTCCAGCGAGCCGAAGTGCTCACGCAGCCAGGCCAGATCGGCCATCGCCTGCGTCGGATGGTCAATGTCGCACTGCAGGTTAATTAATGCCGGGCGCTGCGGCAGTACGCCCTGTTTGTGGCCGTCATCCAGCGCTTCACCGACTTCACGCATATAGGCGTTGCCGGCGCCGAGGTACATATCGTCGCGGATACCGATAGCGTCTGCGCAGAAGGAGATCATATTGGCGGTTTCGCGCACCGTTTCACCGTGGGCTATCTGCGACTTGCCCTCGTCGAGGTCCTGCTGCGCCAGGCCGAGCAGGTTTAACGCCGAGGCATAAGAGAAGCGGGTGCGGGTAGAGTTATCGCGAAAGACCGAAATACCCAGTCCGCTGTTAAAAACTTTGGTTGCGATGTTTTCCGCCCGCAACGTTTTCAGCGCCGCGGCGACATCCAGCACCTGCTTCAGCTCGTCCGGCGATTGCTCCCACGTCAGCAGGAAATCTTTTTCATGCAGGTTAGAGTTGAGCTTATTGATATCCTTGATCAGTTCGTTAACAGTTTTCATATTTCGATCCTGGTAGTGAATGACGGCTTATTGATTGCTGTGCAGTCGAAATGACATTGATGTAAGTGGTGACGGCCAGCGCTGTATTACCACTAACAATAAGCGTGCCAGTTATAATTGAGTCGCGGTTGGCGAGCGGGAAAATCGGAAATTATGCGAGGCGGGTCACGAAAAATGGCTTATACCGCTCAACTGATGGAAATGAAATTCATTTGCCAGTTGTCACGGTAAATTTAATTTGAGCCGTCAGACAAGTGTGGATATCGATCTGCGACGGTGTTTTCAACACCAAAATGATAATTTTGCCCTGCGGATTATCATATTGAGAGGAAAATGTGATACCTCTTCCATATTTTCTTTAAGCTGTAAAAAAGCGCAGGGTTGGCACCTTTTTTCAGCCTGGGCGGCGGTAGTATGATAAACGCAGAATAAAAAGAGTCGATCTTCAGCATTTTCTTTCGGCTACTGATATTAAAAGGTCAATTATGATTCCCTCCAATTCGCTATCCGTTTTAATGCAGATTCAGCCAACGATTCAACGTTTTGCCCGCATGCTCTCCAGCGTGTTACAACTCGAAGTCGAGATTGTCGACAATACGCTGTGCCGGGTCGCCGGTACCGGCGCCTACGGTAAATTCCTGGGGCGAAAATTAAATACAGATTCGCGACTTTTACGTTACATAATAGAAACAAAAAAAGAAAAGGTCGTGACTCATTCGCGTTTTGATCCCTTGTGTAAAGACTGTACCAATAAAGAGAACTGTAAAGAAAAGGCATTTCTGGGTACCCCGGTGATTTATCAAGAACAGTGTGTCGGGGTTATTAGCCTGGTCGCCTTAACTCGCGAGCAGCAGGAGCGCATTAATGACAACCTTCACGAGTTCTCAGATTATGTACGCCACGTTTCTTCAATATTTGTCTCTCGCCTGTTAGAGGACCAGGGCGGGGGAGATAATATGCTTAAAATGTTTTCCACCATGATTGAAAACATGGATCAGGGCGTGCTGGTGGTTAGCCAGGATCAAAAAGTGAAATTTGCCAATCAGGCGGCGATGAAAATCCTTGGCGCGAATCATGGCAGTATGATTGGCAAAACTATTCATTTTCGTCCGCTGACTTTTGCGCAAAACTTTATTCGTGGTCACGTACAGCACGTCATTTCTTTTGATGATAAGAAAGAGCTTATTATCGGTCAGCTGCACGCTATTCAGGATCAATGGCTGTTCTTAATGGCCTTCCATCAGTCGCATTCGTCGGCCGATCTGGCGCCACCGCAGGATGGCCCGCAGATTGAACAGATGGTTGGCGAATGTCGGCCAATGCGTCAGCTGAAAAAACTGATTACCCGCGTGGCGCCAAGCCCGTCGAGCGTGATGATCGTCGGCGAAAGTGGAACCGGCAAAGAGGTGGTCGCTCGCGCGGTGCATAAGCTCAGCGACCGTCAGGCGAAGCCTTTCATCGCGATCAACTGCGCGGCCATCCCCGAACAGCTACTGGAGAGCGAACTCTTTGGTTACGTCAAAGGCGCATTTACCGGGGCCTCGGCCAACGGCAAGACCGGTCTGATTCAGGCGGCTAATCACGGCACGCTGTTTCTTGATGAAATCGGCGATATGCCATTAACCCTACAGGCCAAGCTGCTGCGGGCGATTGAATCGCGCGAAATTCAGCCGGTGGGCGCCAGCCATCCGGTGCCGGTCGATATCCGCATTATTTCGGCCACTAACCAAAACCTTGAGCAGTTCATTGCCGAAGGGAAATTCCGCGAGGATCTGTTCTATCGGCTTAATGTCATCCCACTACGCCTGCCGCCTTTGCGCGAGCGTCAGGATGATATCGAACTGCTGATTCACTATTTCCTGCATCTGCACACCCGTCGGCTGGAGCTGGTCTATCCCGGCGTGTCCCCGGAAGTCATCGCCTTACTGAAGAACTACCGCTGGCCGGGCAATATTCGCGAGCTGAGTAACTTGATGGAGTATCTGGTTAACGTGGTTCCCTCCGGCGAGGTGATTGATTTGTCGCTGCTGCCGCCAAATCTTATCAGCAGCGGCAAAGTCAACGAGCGCGAAAGCAGCCGGGCGGCGCCAGCCAGCGTTGCGAAAGAAGAAGAGGGGGGAACGGCGCTGGAGGAGATGGAAAAACAGATGATCCGCGATGCGCTGACGCGCTATAGCAATAAAAAGCAGGCCGCCGATGAGCTCGGGATCGGGATTGCGACGCTATATCGTAAAATTAAAAAGTATGAACTGGTCGGGGTCTGATAAGCCGTATCACTCTGAGAGCAACTTTTATCAAAATCGCCGATCGTTATGGATCTGGCAACGAAAACACCCCGATGTCCGGAAAAGAGAAAATCACTACCGATGATTTTCTCTTTTTTTACAGCTTTCAACTCCCCCCTCATTGCTTATCTGTTCTGCTTGCTCGCTTCAGTCACCATTTTCTGTTCGTTTTTTCAGCAGGTGGCATTGTTCTTGCCTTTACCGTTTGCCATCGGCTGCTGCGGTAGCCGGCAAACAAACATGATAAGGACAGGAACATGGTGCAGATAAATGAGAATCTCGCGACTCCGCCCGTTTCATCGTTGAGTCGTTTTTTTGCTAAGCCCCGCATTATTGCTAAACCTGGATTTAACCGCTGGTTGGTCCCTCCCGCGGCGCTGGCGGTGCATTTGTGCATTGGCATGGCCTACGGCTTTTCCGTTTACTGGCTGCCAATGTCGCAGCTGATTGGTGGCAGCGCGCCGCTGCAGTGTCCGGTCGATATGTCATTCTGGCAGCAACTGGTGACCCGCCAGTGCGACTGGAAAATTTCCCTGCTCGGCTGGACCTATACGCTGTTCTTCGTTTTTCTCGGCTGCTCCGCGGCGCTTTGGGGGAGCTGGCTGGAGAAGGTTGGCCCGCGTCTGGTGAGTTTTGTCGCCACCCTCTGCTGGTGTGGCGGCCTGGTGCTGGCGAGCGCGGCAATCTATTTTCATCAGCTGTGGCTACTGTGGTTGGGCGCCGGTGTGATTGGCGGCATTGGCCTGGGGCTTGGCTATATCTCGCCGGTCTCAACGCTGTTGCGCTGGTTCCCCGATAAGCGAGGGATGGCCGCGGGAATGGCGATCATGGGCTTCGGCGGCGGGGCGCTGGTGGGAGCGCCGCTGGCCAATTGGCTGATTAATTTTTTCGCCGATGGTCAGGGAAGTGGGGTATGGCAGAGCATTCTGGCGCTGGCGGTGATATATGCGCTGTTCATGCTTTGCGGCACTTTTGGTTACCGTCTGCCGCCTATGGGCTGGCATCCGGTCGGCGCGAAGGCGCAGCAAGCCATCAGCAAGCAGCCAACCGTTCAGGTTCACGTCAGCGTCGCGTGGCGCACCCCGCAATTCTGGCTGCTGTGGCTGGTGCTGTGGCTCAACGTTACCGCCGGGATTGGCATTCTCGGCATGGCCTCGCCGATGCTGCAGGAGATTTTTGCCGGCAAGCTACTATCCCTGGATCTGGGCTGGCAGGAACTTAATACAGAACAGCTGAAGCGCATCGCGACGATGGCGGCGGGATTTACCGGGCTGCTCAGCCTGTTTAATATTCTGGGGCGCTTTTTCTGGGCTTCTGTTTCCGATATGTGCGGCAGGAAAGCCACCTTCGCGCTGATCTTCTTTCTGGGAACCCTACTTTACGGCACGTTGCCGTTGATTAACCACGGCGGCTACGTGGCGTTTTTTGTTTGTGCGCTCTGTGTGATTATTTCTATGTACGGCGGCGGTTTCGCGACCATCCCGGCGTATCTTGCCGACGTATTTGGCTCACAAATGGTTGGCGCGATTCATGGCCGTCTGCTGACTGCCTGGTCGGCGGCCGGGATCAGCGGCCCGGTGCTGGTCAACTATTTGCGCGAGTACCAGCTGGCGCAGGGGGTGGAACCCGCGAGAATTTATGACATCACGCTGCTGGCGTTGACCGGGTTGCTTATCATCGGCTTTATTTGTAATCAGCTGGTTCGGCCGATTCCGCAGAAATATGCCATGACCGCGGAGCAACAGCAGCAGGCGAGGGGCCTGTATACTATCAATAAAGACGCGCAGCTGAGCTGGGAACCGACGCCCGCGCCGCTGCTGCTGACGCTAAGCTGGCTGGCCGTCGGTATACCCTTGCTGTGGGGAATGGGCACCACCTTGCAACAAGCGGTGAAGTTCTTTATGTAGACCCACAGAGGCAAGCACCCAAAGGACAGGTTGGGTGCTTATTGCACAGCTATTATCAATAACGATTCCCATTCTGCGCTTCGGTGATACACTAGCTAAATGTGATCTTTGTCATATCGTAATTACTACAGAGAAAAGAGACACTGCTATGCAACATATCATTGAGGGCTTCCTCAACTTCCAGAAAGAGATTTTCCCGCAACGCAAAGAGCTCTTCCGCAGCCTGGCGTCGAGCCAGAATCCAAAAGCGTTGTTCATCTCTTGTTCTGATAGCCGCCTGGTCCCGGAGCTGGTTACCCAGCAGGAGCCAGGGCAGCTGTTCGTTATTCGTAATGCCGGTAATATTGTGCCCTCTTTCGGGCCGGAGCCGGGCGGCGTGTCAGCCACCATTGAATATGCGGTTGTCGCCCTCGGTGTGACGGATATTGTCATCTGCGGCCACTCCAACTGCGGCGCGATGAAAGCCATCGCCACCTGCCAGTGTCTGGAACCAATGCCTGCCGTTTCCCACTGGTTGCGTTATTCGGACGCGGCGAAAGCGGTGGTTGAGAAGAAAACCTGGGCCAGCGAGACCGATAAAGTGAACGGTATGGTGCAGGAAAACGTTATTGCCCAGTTGAACAACATTAAAACGCATCCGTCGGTTGCGGTTGGCCTGCGCGACAAAACCCTGCGTCTGCACGGCTGGTTCTATGATATTGAAAGCGGCGATATTCGCGCGCTGGATAAAGACACCAAAACCTTCGTTTCACTGTCGGAAAATCCGGAAGTCTACTTCGAATAATATTCCCCAGGGCAAGGAAGCCCTGTGCATCGTAATAGATAATTCATGAGCCCATCTCATAGGTCTGTTCGTTTTTGCCTGGCTAATCAACCCCCTGCCAAGTTTCTATAATCTTTTTCTCCTGTCGATACTTTCCGTTTGGAGAACAAACGATGCAAAACCCATTGAACGCGCGCCAACAGGCGCTGATCCCGGTTGCCGCCCTGGCCGCCGAAGGCAATATCGCGGCGTTGGCCCCGGCGCTGGATACCGCGCTGGATACCGGCCTGACGATAAATGAATTAAAAGAGACGCTGGTGCAGCTGTACGCCTACTGCGGCTTTCCGCGTAGCCTGAATGCGCTCTCCTGCCTGATGAAGGTGATAACCGAGCGTCAGGCGCGAGGCGTTATTGATAACGAGGGGGCGACAGCGACCCCGTTACCGGAGAATTGGGATAGCCTGCAGGCCGGTAGCCGTAATCAGACACAACTGGTCGGGCAAACGGTCAGTGGACCGCTATTTGAATTTGCGCCAGCTATCGACTGCTATCTGAAGGCGCATCTGTTTGGCGATATTTTCCAGCGTGACGTCCTGGATTGGCCGACGCGCGAGCTGGCGACGATTTCAATGCTGGCCGCATTATCGGGCGTGGAAAGCCAGCTGAAGAGCCATTACGCGATTAGCCTGCACAACGGCCTGACGGCGCAGCAACTGCGTGGATTTATTGACGTGCTAGCGACAAAAGTCAGCGCCGAAATAGCGGCAAAGGCCTCGGCGGTGCTGGAGCAAGTGGCAGGTAGTTGAAGCATCGGTGGAGAGGACAACGACATTGTCTTCGCTGAAAAGCAGCGCGGCGCGCCAGAGATAAAGCCTGGCGCGTCACACTCGCACTATTATTTGCTCAGTTCGGCAGTCATATAGACGCGGTTATTGAACTGGGCGCTGGTAATTTTATAAGACGCGCCTTGCTCCGCAGCCTGGGCGGCAATTTTCGCTTCCGCACGGTCGAGGGTTGAAGCGGTTGCCGTCACGCTCTGGGCGAAAGCACCGAATGACATCAGGGACAGCACGGTAACTGCAGCAAAAGTTTTGATGGATTCCATGGTCATATTCCTTAAAGATTTTGTTTGGCGAGGAGCGCTGTTGCTCCGATGTGATAAGAATAGAACCAATGATGATTGTTTAAAATCGAAACAATTTGCCTATCTTGTTCAAAATCACTGATGTTTTGATTGGTAGCGTAGTGGATACTCCGCAAGTGGATGGGGCAGGTTCATATTGTGGCTGCCCTCAATCTCGGCAACGATGGTTTGATACCCGGCGATCCAGCGTTGCCCCTGAGCTTTGGCCTGCTGGTGTTGCAGATGGTTCATCATCATTTCCATAGACTGTCGGTCGCGCCAGTAGTAGTTGTTGATGATTCGGCCGCTGGCGGCATCATGATAGCTCTCCATACCGATAAATCCCTCCAGCGACTGGGTACAGCGCTCGATCTCGCCGTCCAGTTGATAAAAGTCATCGTCGTACTCTTTCTTCTCAAAGATAAAACTGGTTAAAAATAGTGACATTACCTGCTCCTGTGTCTGACTTTATAGGCTGATTAGCGTGGACTGGTGGCTCAAGCCGGGCATCATCTGCTCCAGCCCCCCGGTAAGCATGCGGCCGGCCTCATGCAGCGCTTCGAGCGGCATCTCTGGCAGGCTTTCCAGAATAAACCACATATGTCGATCGCGAGCGCTCAGGCGGGTACGAACTCCCTGTCGCCAGTTCCAGCGGCGGCAGGTCACACCGCGATCGTCACGCCAAATGACTTCTCCCGGTTCCGGTGATTCAACGGCGGCTAAGCCTTCCTTCATCGTATCAAAGGGCTCAGAGCCGTCGGCGATGACCAGACGCGGCGCGCCGCAATAGGCGGCGATGTTCTCGCCGCCGACGGGAATGGCATACCGCAGACTGACGGCATTGTAGAGGTCAACGACCGGGTCAATTGCCGGCATGGCGCCATCGCGAAGTACGCGTTTACGCAACGCCTCTGCGGAACAGGGCGTACGTTTCGGTTTAGCGCCAAACGCTTTGAAAACCGTAGACCATGCCGCGAGATGGTCCTCCGCCCATGCGGGCTCTCCGGCTAATACTGCCTGACAGGCTGACGCCAGCGCGGCTTCACCGATAGAAGCATCACTTAGCGGCGCAGCGTTGACGGTAATACTCAGCGCCCGAAACCCAGGAGCGATCCCGGCTAACTGTGGGCTAATTGACGGTAATGGGTGAGACATTGCATAATCCTGTAATGACTGATTTAGAGCATAATATCGACCGATGAATGATAAAGTCAATATAACGACCGATAACAGCAACGATCTAAGCCGCATTAATGAGGCGGTATCGCGGCGTATTAAGCAGTTTCGACGCGAAAAGAAGATCTCTCTCGACGAGCTTTCCCGTCGCGCCGGCGTCAGTAAAGGGATGCTGGTGGATATCGAAGGGTGTAGGGCGAATCCCAGTATCGCGCTGTTGTGCAAAATCGCTGCGGCGATGGGGGTGTCGGTGGCGGAGTTTGTCAACGTTGCCAGTGAGCCGATGGTTCATCTTATCGACCGTGATGCGATTCCGGTATTATGGCGCGGCGAGCAGGGCGGCAGTGCCAGGCTGCTGGCCGGCACCAGCGGACCGGATATGCTTGAACTCTGGCAGTGGCGGATGTTGCCTGGCGAATCGTTCCGTTCGCCGGGGCATCCGGCCGATACCTGGGAACTGCTATACGTGACCGAGGGAGAACTCACCCTGACGGTGAATAATGACCCATATCAGGTGGCTGAAGGGTGTTCTGCGGTAGCACGTACCGATGTGCCACATGAATATTGTAATGTTAGCGAGTTACCCGTCGTCTTTACCATGACGGTGTATGAGAAAGGGCGCTGACGCGGACTCTGGCGTAATGCTGGCTTCACCACTACGCTGAATAATTCACGCCCTGGATAGATATAGCCTCCAGGGGAACGCGGTGAGCCAGAGGAAACCTTATGAGTGAAGTCAAAATTGTTGCCACGCTGACCCCCCATCCTGAATATATCGATACCATCAGAGAGGCGGCATTAGCCATGGTGCCGCCGACGCACAGAGAAGCAGGGTGCCTGCAATATGACCTGCACGAAAGCCGGGAGATCCCTGATGTCAGGCAGCTTTCCCGGCAAGGAAAGATCTCATTTGTGTTTATTGAGCGTTGGCGCTCGGAAGACGATCTAAAACAGCACGTTGCGATGCCGTATCATGACGATTTTCTGGCGATTCTGGAGGGGAAACTGGAGAGTATTCAGGTACAGCGACTGATGTCGTTATAGATAAAAGCAAGAGGAAAGAAGAGAAGTGCGCACCAAATCAATAATGATTGAAATGGTGCGTCCGAGTGGACTCGAACCACCGACCCCCACCATGTCAAGGTGGTGCTCTAACCAACTGAGCTACGGACGCATATGGTGCGTTTAATTGGACTCGAACCAACGACCCCCACCATGTCAAGGTGGTGCTCTAACCAACTGAGCTATAAACGCGAATGGTGCGTTCAATTGGACTCGAACCAACGACCCCCACCATGTCAAGGTGGTGCTCTAACCAACTGAGCTATGAACGCAATGTTGTGGTGACAACGGGGACGCATATTAACGGCAGGGAGGCCGTGTGGCAAGAGGCAAACGTCACTTTTCTTGCAGAATAGACGCGTTTGCAGAACTTTTATCCATATCGCCCATATTTTACTGATGATAAAGGATATTTCTTCAGCAATGTCCTGCTCCGTTGCGTTTTTCTGCCCGGATTGGCAGGGGAGACGTTCACCGACTTTATGCTAGAGTGTGCGGCAAATAAACGACGGAGCGCAGTAATGAAAGCAATTGGCATTTTTTGTGGTTCTTCTACCGGGGAAAACCCGATTTATCAGGTTTACGCGCAACAGGTTGGCAAGGCGCTGGCGCAAGCCGGGGTGGAGCTCGTGTATGGCGGCGGTAAAGTAGGACTTATGGGCGCGGTGGCAGATGCTGCATTAGAACACGGCGGGCGGGTCATTGGCGTGATGCCGCGCGGGCTGGTGGAGCGTGAGATTGCGCATAGCGGATTAAGCGAGCTGCATGTCGTTGAGAATATGCATGAGCGCAAAAACAAGATGTCGCTGCTGGCGGATGGCTTCATTGCCATGCCGGGTGGAGCCGGAACGCTGGAAGAGATTTTTGAACAGTGGACCTGGGCGCAGCTCGGTATTCATGAAAAGCCCTGTGCTTTCCTGAACGTGAACGGCTATTACAACCCGCTGCAGGCGATGGCGGAAAAAATGGCCGCCGAAGGGTTTATGCATCGCCGCTATGCTGAGATGCTGACTTTTAGCGATGATGTACAGGAGATTTTAACCGCATTCCATCGCTATACGCCGCCGCAGCGCAAATGGCTTGCGAAGTAGCGCTATTAAAGGGCAAACCGTTTTAACGGCTTGCCCTTTTCTTTAGCGTTTCTGGTTAACGCGCGGCGCGCTGCAGGATCACGCTTGATGGCTGACGTTGCAGGAAGCGCATGCGCAGCATCATCATGATGGCAGCGGAGGTCAGGCCGATGATAAAGCCGCACCAGAAGCCCGCAGGCCCCATCCGCGGCACCACAATATCCGTCAGCGCCAGCAGATAACCGCTTGGCAGGCCAAGTACCCAGTAAGCGGTGAAGGTAATAAAGAAGATCGACCGCGTATCTTTATAACCGCGCAGAATACCGCTGCCGATCACCTGAATGGAGTCGGAAATCTGATAAATCGCCGCCAGCAGCATCAGCTGTGAGGCCAGTAGCACCACCTCAGGGTTATCGTTATACAGCAGGGCAATCTGCTTACGCATCAGGATCGTGAAAATCGCGGTGATCATTGCCATGCAGACGCCCACGCCGACCCCGGTACGCGCGGAGGTCTGTGCATCCAGCGTCGAGCCCTGGCCGAGACGAAAACCAACGCGTATTGTTACCGCCGCCGCCAGCGAGAGCGGAAGAACGAACATCAGCGAACTGAAGTTAAGGGCGATTTGATGCCCTGCGACATCGATAATCCCCAATGGCGAAACCAGCAGCGCCACAACCGCGAACAGCGTGACTTCAAAAAACAGCGCCAGCGCGATTGGCAACCCCAGCTGTACCAGCCGTTTTAATACCGAAAAATCAGGTTTACTGAAACGCTCAGCGCAGCGGATATCGCGCATTGAGCGCGCGCGGCGCACCCAGGTCAGCATGCTGGCAAACATGACCCAGTAGACCGAGGCGGTCGCGACCCCGCAGCCGATGCCGCCAAGTTCCGGCATACCGAAATGACCATAGATAAAAATGTAGTTCACTGGAATGTTGACCAGCAGGCCGATAAAACCCATCACCATTCCGGGCTTAGTTTTTGCCAGCCCTTCGCACTGGTTACGCGCGACCTGGAAGAACAGATAGCCTGGCGCGCCCCATAGCAACGCACGCAGATACCCCACCGCTTTGTCGGCAAGCTGTGGGTCGATGTTGTGCATCGAGCTGATGATATAGCCTGCGTTCCACAGCACCACCATCACCAGTACGGAGACAAAGCCCGCCAGCCAAAAGCCCTGGCGTACCTGCTGGGCGATACGATCGCGGCGACCGGAGCCATTGAGTTGGGCGATAACCGGCGTTAACGCCAGCAGCAGACCGTGGCCAAACAGGATAGCAGGTAGCCAGATCGAGGTGCCGATAGCCACGGCGGCCATATCAGTTGCGCTATAGCCGCCGGCCATCACCGTATCGACAAAACCCATCGCCGTCTGGGCGACCTGCGCCAGAATGACCGGGATAGCCAATGCTAATAACTGACGCGCTTCTATAAAGTACTTCTGCACGTGAACACCTTTATATTGTTGTTATTTTGAGACTAAAAAAGCCGCCTTAAATGGCAGCAAGAAGAAAAAACAGGAGGAATTTCCAGTCTATTGTAGCGAGGATTAGCCATTAAGCCAGTGAAAAAATGGTGGGGGCACGATGCGCGCTGGCAACCTGTTTGGCCAACTGTTATTGTTCCGCGTATATATAACGGTAATGATACCGTCACGATTCTCAACAGGAGCAAAGTATGTTTACTGGTATTGTACAGGGGACTGCGAAAGTGGTGTCCATCGATGAGAAACCGAATTTCCGCACCCACGTGGTGGAGCTGCCGGCGCATATGCTCGATGGCCTGGAGACCGGTGCTTCGGTGGCGCACAATGGCTGTTGCCTGACCGTTACCGAAATTGACGGCCCGCGAATCAGCTTTGACTTGATGAAAGAGACGCTGCGTATCACTAATCTTGGCGCTATCCATGAAGGCGATATGGTCAACGTCGAGCGAGCGGCGAAATTCAGTGATGAAATCGGCGGCCATTTGATGTCCGGCCATATTATGACCACCGCCGAAGTCGTTAAAATCCTCACCTCGGAAAACAATCGCCAGATTTGGTTTAAGGTGCAGGACCCGGCGCTGATGAAATATATCCTGTATAAAGGGTTCATTGGCGTGGACGGTATTAGCCTGACGGTTGGTGAAGTGACCCCGACTCGTTTCTGCGTGCATCTTATTCCGGAAACGCTGCAGCGCACCACGCTTGGGGTGAAAAAACTCGGCGATAAAGTAAATATCGAAATCGATCCGCAGACTCAGGCGGTGGTGGATACCGTGGAACGCGTGCTGGCGGCAAAAGAAGCGGCGCAAAAAAGCGCGGAAGAATAATAAAAAAGCCCCCGTAGAAATGTATTTCTGCGGGGGCTTTTTTTAACGAGTCTAGCGGGCTACGCGCAGGCCATGTTCAACACCGCGCGAGAAGACGACCTGCCAGAGCTGAATATCGCGGGCGCGGAAAGCACCCGCGCAGGCATTCAGATAATAGGTAAACATGCGTTTGAAACGCTCTGAATAGTTATCGGCAATATCCGGCCAACTGGCAAGAAAACGCTCGTACCAGGCCATCAAAGTGGTGTCATAATCGGCACCAAAGTTATGCCAATCTTCCATCACAAAATGCTTCTCGCTGGCATCGGCGATATGGCGTACCGACGGCAGGCAACCGTTAGGGAATATATATTTATTAATCCACGGGTCGACGTTGTGATCGGTAATCTTTGAACCAATGGTATGTAGCAGAAAACGACCGTTTGGTTTTAAATTACGATCGACAACTTCAAAATAAGTGGCGTAATTTTTAGGCCCAACGTGCTCGAACATCCCGACGGAGACGATACGGTCAAAACTTTCGTGAAGATCGCGATAGTCCTGCAGCAGAATATTGACATCTAATCCTGCACAGCGCTCCTGTGCCATTTTTTGTTGTTCGGCCGAAATGGTCACGCCTGTCACACTGACGTTATAGTTTTTGGCCATGTAATAGGCCAGCCCACCCCAACCGCAACCGATATCCAGCACTTTCATTCCCGGCTCAAGCTGCAGTTTGCGACAGATAAGATCTAATTTATCCTGCTGCGCCTGTTCCAGATTTTCGGCCTCTTTCCAGTATCCGCAGGAATATTGCATATAGGGATCGAGCATGCGGTGGAAAAGGTCGTTGCCTAAATCGTAGTGTTCTTTACCAACAATCCAGGCGCGTTTTTTGCTTTGCAGATTAAACAGGCGAGCGCCAGCGATACGTAGCGTATCTTTGAAGTGGTGGGGGAGTTGCTTATCCAGCCCGGCGCGCAATACCTTGTGAAAGAATATATCCAGGCGTTCGCATTCCCACCAGCCGTCCATATAGCTTTCGCCTAATCCGAGAGACCCTTCCTGTAACACGCGTTTAAAAAAGAGCGGGTTTTTTACCCGGATATCGGAGGGTGCGGAACCATTGATCTCAATTCCGGCACGGCCCAATAATTCAGCTGCAATCCGGTACCAATCATCGTTTGGTACACTTACTTCTTCTATACACGATGAACTCATAGCTTCTCCATCACGCCCAAGTGATCAGAACCTTAAAACAGCGTAGACGCTTTTTTGGCTTTGTGAGAAATCTCACGAAAAAATCGTGAGGGTGCTATCCGACGTAGAACAGAGGAAGGGAGATAACCCTTGCCGAAAGGCCTTCCATGGTGAAACGGGCTGCTTCCTGCCCCCGTTAATATCTAAAAAACTTTCTATTTATGTGATGCCGGATCCAGTATAGGCCGCTAAAAACCGCCTTTCAATAAAAATATATTAGCAGGCTAATTACTGGTCCGGGAGATGCTTTAAAAAATCATCAAGCGTGAGACGATTCGTTCACTAACTGCACGCGTCGTTGCTGCATCCAGAAACCGATGCCTGCCAGAACGATGGAAATCAGCATCACGCTGGTGGTGGTCAGAAGCGGAGTGGCGATAAGGCTTGAGACCAGCAGGCTTGCCAGGAAACAGAGGCCAAGCTGCAGCGTATTCTGCAGGGCGGCGGCGCGCCCGGTTGCCTGTGGAAAAGGTTTCAGCGCCTGGGCGACGACGATAGGGTAAATCCCGCCATTCACAATCGCCATGATGCAAAACGGAACCATTAGCGCAACTAGTGACGGATGATCCTGTATCCCGGCAAGCCAGGTCGCCGCCACGCTCAGCGCAAAAACAACCAGCAGCCAGGGCAGCATCTGATGACCCTGCCATTTTTGCAGCGCCGCGCGGCAGCCGTAACCACCGATCAGGAAGGCGATAGTTTGCGGCACGTAGCTAAGACCAATCACCGTTGGGCCATAGCCCATTTCATGGAGGATAAACGGCGAACCGGTGAGCCAGGCGAAGAAGCTGGCGGAACACGCCGCATAAATGAGTACGTTACCGCTATATTCACGTGAACGCAGCAGGGCCATAAAGGTAAGTTTCTGCTGGGTTTCGCCAGCAGGTTTGACGACCGCCTTCAGACGAAAAGCCGGCAGCATCAACAGTAAGGTGATAGCGAACAGGGTGGCGAAGATAGCCTGCCATTCCAGATGAACTAACAGCCAGCTGCCGAGTAACGGCGCCAGCGCCGGAGAGAGCCCGACCAGCGGCATGATCGTTGCGAAAATGCGGTTGGTGCGCTGGGCCGGATAGTAGTCGGTCACCATCGCCTGCCAGGTCACCGCGGCGGCGCATACGCCGATCGCCTGGACAAAACGCAGTACCAGCATCAGCGTCGCGTCGCGTACCCACAGCATCCCAAGGCAGCCAACAGCGAAGATAGCCAGCCCGGCGAGCAGAATCGGTTTCCGGCCATAGCGGTCCGACAGCGGCCCCCAGAACAACTGGCCGAGCGCGAAGCCCGCGAGGAATAAGCTCAGGCTGGCGCTAACCGATGCGGCAGAGGTGTTGAGGTCTTGCTGAATGGCGGCAAAGGCCGGTAGATACATGTCGGTGGCCAGAAAGCCAAGCACGCTCAGGCCGCCCAGCCACACTAAAAATCCTTTCCCAGGTTGTTGCATAACGTTCTCTTTCTACTGATGCAGGTACGATGCCGCAGAGTGTAGGGAGTGTAATCCGCCTTGTGAAACGCTATTATTTGTCACATGCATTCAAAAATTTTGCAGGCAGAATATGTGGTCTGAATATTCCTTAGAAGTGGTTGATGCTGTAGCGCGTAACGGGAGTTTCAGCGCCGCGGCGCAGGAGCTACACCGCGTACCTTCGGCGGTGAGCTATACGGTGCGACAGCTTGAGGAGTGGCTGGCGGTTCCGCTGTTTGAACGCCGCCACCGTGATGTTGAATTAACCCCCGCCGGGCACTGGTTTTTGCAGGAAGGGCGTTCTGTTATCAAAAAAATGCAGATCACCCGCCAGCAGTGCCAGCAGATTGCTAACGGCTGGCGCGGCCAGCTGTCCATTGCGGTGGACGATATCGTTAAACCGGCGCGGATGCGCCAGATGATCGTTGATTTTTATCGCCATTTTAGCGATGTCGAACTGATCGTTTTTCAGGAGGTTTTCAACGGCGTCTGGGATGCGCTAGCTGATGGGCGGGTAGAACTCGCTATCGGCGCGACGCGTTCGATACCGGTGGGAGGGCGTTACGCTTTTCGCGATATGGGGATGCTGAACTGGCACTGTGTCGTCGCCAGCAGTCATCCGCTGGCACAGATGGAAGGGCCGCTCAGTGATGACGTGTTGCGCAACTGGCCGTCCCTGGTGCGCGAAGATACCTCGCGCTCGCTGCCGAAGCGCACAACCTGGCTGCTGGATAACCAGAAGCGGGTGGTGGTGCCGGATTGGGAATCTTCAGCCACCTGTCTATCGGCAGGATTGTGCGTCGGGATGGTGCCAGGCCATTTCGCCCGCCCGCATATCGATAGCGGGGAGTGGACGGCCTTGACGCTGGAAAACCCATTCCCGGATGCCGCCTGCTGCCTGACCTGGCAACAAAGCGATGCTTCACCCGCTTTAAGCTGGCTGCTTGACTATCTTGGCGACAGCGAAACGTTGAATCGGGAGTGGTTGCGGGCGCCGGAATAACCGGCGCCGGAGGAGGGTGTTAACGACGATAATCGACGAACGGGCCGTCGGCAACCGAGCGGCGCTCGATAAGACGCGGATGCACCTCAATGGACTGCGATTCTTCGCGTTTATTAACAATGCGATCGAGCAGCATATTGAATGCCGCTTCTCCGAGCGAGTCCTTGGGTTGATGTATTGTGGTCAGCGCCGGGCTGAAGTAGCGGGCGTTGCGCACATTATCATATCCGATCAGCGAAATATCCTGCGGCACGCGCAGGCCCATTTCGTCGGCGGCGCAGATAGCGCCCATCGCCATGATGTCGCCGCCGCAGAACACGGCGGTTGGGCGATGCTGCTGATTAAGGATCTGCTGCATGGCGCGGTAGCCGGATTCCGGTTCAAAGTCGCCCTGAACAATCCAGTTTTCCGGCACATTGATATGCGCTTCTTTCATCGCCTGCATGAAGCCGGCAAGGCGCCCGGCGCCGGTGTTGCGCTCAAGCGGGCCCGGAATAACGCCAATTTCACGATGGCCGCGTTCAATCAGGTAACGGCCGGCGATATAGCCGCCTTCAAAGGCATTATCAATAACCGAGTCGGTAAAGTCCGCTTTGGCTTCGCCCCAGTCCATCACCACCATCGGAATATGACGATACTCTTCGAGCATACTGAGCACCGACTCAGGGTACTCGGAACACATCACCAGCAGGCCGTCAACGCGCTTTTGCGCCATCATCGACAAGTAGGCGCGCTGTTTTTCCGGATCGTTCCAGGCGTTGCCCAGAATCAGGGTATAGCCTTTCTGGAAGCAGCTCTTTTCTACGGATTCGATAATTTCAGCGAAATAGGCCGCTTCGCTGCTGGTGGCCAGCAGACCGATCGATTTAGTGTGATTGACTTTCAGGCTGCGAGCCACGGCGCTTGGCGAATAGTGGAGTTCTTTAATTGCCGCCCACACCGCATTGCGCGTCTCTTCCGCCACGAAACGGGTTTTGTTAATCACATGTGATACAGTTGTAGTGGAAACGTTTGCGCGTTTCGCTACATCTTTAATAGTTGCCATTACTTCTCACTCCAGACCTTGACCTGATCGTCTGATTATCGATACGTAAACGTTTGCCTATACACACCCTGTATACAATGCTCAACATTGCAACACCTGGGAAAACGACACAGAACGACAGGAAGGGGTCAATGGCCGATACGCTTTCAAATTAGCGTGGGATTTTGTCCTATCTCGCGGCAAAGGGGAAGAGCAAAAATGTGCATCACTCTAAATCCGGGAAGATTTTTGCATATTTTTGTGCAAAAATGAGCAAGCTCACTTTCTATGTGGGGATAATCAGGGGAGAAAATTGATGGACACAAATTTAAAGTTTTCGCTGACAACGACGGTTATTGTTTTGGGTCTGATCGTCGCCGCCGCGTTGACCGCGGTACTGCACTGATTCCAGCAGGGAGGGGGCTTCCCCTCCCATCCCGCCATTATTAGCAAATCTGCAAAAATCTTTTGTCATTTCGTTTACTTCTGTTTTTCTGTGATTGATGTCATGCTTTTGGCTTCTGATGTAATGCCGTGTCCTGAATCGGCCTGATGGAGTCTCTGAATGAAAATCAACTTTCCCTTACTCGCGTTGGCGATCGGTGCCTTTGGTATCGGTACCACCGAGTTTTCCCCGATGGGATTACTGCCGGTTATCGCCAAAGGCGTCGATGTTTCTATTCCGGCCGCGGGGATGCTGATTAGCGCCTATGCCATTGGCGTGATGGTCGGCGCGCCGTTAATGACGTTGCTGCTATCGCATCGCGCTCGCCGCAATGCATTGATCTTCCTGATGGGGATCTTCACCCTCGGCAACGTGCTCTCTTCTATTGCGCCGGATTACACGACGCTACTGCTGTCGCGTATTATCACCAGCCTCAATCATGGCGCGTTCTTCGGCCTTGGCTCGGTCGTTGCCGCAAGCGTGGTGCCAAAACACAAACAGGCCAGTGCGGTCGCGACCATGTTTATGGGGCTGACCATTGCCAATATCGGCGGCGTACCGGCTGCCACCTGGCTTGGCGAAACCATCGGTTGGCGAATGTCTTTCCTCGCCACGGCGGGTCTGGGATTAATTGCGATGGTCAGCCTGTGGTTCTCCCTGCCGAAGGGTAGCGCCGGCGAACGTCCGAACGTGAAGCGCGAGCTTTCGGTGTTGATGCGTCCTCAGGTACTCTCTGCGCTGTTGACTACCGTGCTGGGCGCCGGGGCGATGTTCACGCTGTATACCTACATTTCTCCGGTACTGCATACCATCACCCACGCTTCACCGCTGTTTGTTACCGCCATGCTGGTGTTGATCGGCGTCGGTTTCTCGCTTGGCAACTATCTGGGGGGTAAATTTGCCGACCGTTCAGTCTCCGGAACGCTGAAAGGGTTCCTGTTGTTACTGATTGCCATCATGTTGGCCATTCCGTTGCTGGCGCAATCGCAACTGGGTGCTGCCGTCAGCATGGTCGTGTGGGGCGCGGCAACCTTCGCGGTGGTTCCACCGTTGCAGATGCGGGTAATGCGCGTGGCGCACGAAGCGCCGGGCCTGTCATCGTCGGTTAACATTGGCGCTTTCAATCTCGGTAATGCGTTGGGCGCGGCGGCGGGCGGCGCGGTGATATCCGGCGGTCTCGGTTATGCTTTTGTGCCGGTGATGGGGGCGATTATTGCCGGGCTGGCGTTGGCGGTGGTGCTGTTTGGCGGGCGTTCACAACCAGAAGAAGCGTTAGCGAATAACTAAGTCGCACTAAGAAAAAACCGCAGCGGGGTAACCCTGCTGCGGTTTTATTTTTATGCTGCCAGGTTGGCGGCAACAAATTTCCAGTTTACCAGCGCCCAGAAGTGTTCCAGATAATTAGGACGGGCATTGCGGTAGTCGATGTAGTAGGCGTGTTCCCAGACATCAACGGTCAACAGCGGCGTCGCATCGGTAGTCAGCGGGGTGCCGGCGTTGCTGGTGGAGACGATAGCCAGGCTGCCGTCACCGTTTTTAACAAGCCAGGTCCAGCCTGCGCCGAAGTTTTTCGCCGCGGCATCGGTGAATTTCGCTTTAAAATCAGCGAAGCTACCGAAAGATTTGTTAATCGCTGCGGCCAGTTCGCCTTCCGGCTCACCGCCGGCATTCGGCGCCAGGCAGTTCCAGTAGAAAGTGTGGTTCCAGACCTGCGCTGCGTTATTGAAAACGCCGCCTTCAGAAGAGCGAACGATCTCTTCCAGAGATTTGCCTTCAAAAGCGGTGCCTTTGATCAGGTTGTTGAGGTTGGTCACGTAGGCCTGGTGATGTTTACCGTAATGGTATTCCAGGGTTTCTGCGGAAATGTGCGGCGCCAGGGCGTCTTTTGCATATGGTAATGCAGGTAATTCGAACGACATTGCTACTCTCCTTATAACTTTTTGTTTTTTCTCACATTAATTAGGTGAATGTTCACCTGAATATCGTATTTACTGTGTAACGCTGTCGCGAGTGTTACATGTTATTGTGTTGAGAATGTTAACATTTGCTGAAGTCAGTTAAAAGACTTACAACAACAAAGGTTATTCATTGCTAATGCGACTGATTAAGCCTTCGCCAGTCTGGCGCATGGTGAGCGATATGATTCGCAAAGTCCCCATCGATGCCCCTGCCTACGACTAAAACGCTGCGTATCCTCACCCCTTGTTATCTTTTTAAAATGGTATAAATCATTAGCTTGTGAGCATTATGCGCAATGGGAATGACTTTCATGCCCAATAATCATTGGGATTAATTTTAATTGTATGACAAATATAATTGTCTCTGCAGGCAACGAACCTCGGAGTAAGAAATCGTTATTGAACAAGCATAAAGCTCATAATTGATGGATGAGAAGAGATGGCGCATAAACATGAAATGGTCAGCGGACATATTATTCCGATCGTCATAGATATCATCGAGTGGATCGAAGACAACATCTTTACCGCGCTACCCGTCACCGCAATCTCAAGGAAATCGGGTTATTCGCACTGGTACTTTCAGCGCCAGTTCGCGCTGATTACCGGTTATACGCTGGGAACATATGTTAGCCGACGCAAAATGACCATTGCCGCCGGTATTCTCAAACAGACGCAGGATTCGGCGTTGAGTATCTCATTGCTGCTCGGGTTTGAAGGCCAGGCGACATTTTGCCGTACTTTCCGTCGTCATTTTGGTATGTCGCCGACCAGCTACCGCCGTCACCCCGCGCAACTGGAGGAGCGAATGCAGTATCCGCTGAATCTGGAAGAGGAGGGGAATGTACAGAAGAGCGGTTTGCCGGCGCAGCGGCAAACCGGGGTCTGTGCCTCTTAACGAATGGTTTTTGGCGTCATTACGCGGCGCGCGCCGACGTAGTGGCGAACCCAATAATCTTCGCTCAGGGAGGTTATCTGAATATCACGGCCGGTACGCGGCGACTGGATAAACTTACCGTTTCCAACGTAAACGCCTACGTGGTCGGCGGTGCCGCGTCCGCGGGTGCGGAAGAAGACCAGATCGCCGCTTTGCAGTTCATCGCGGTCAACCGGGCGGGCATCGCGCAGGTGGTACATTTCGTTAGCGGTGCGCGGAATATGAATTTTTACCAGATCTTTATAGGCGTAATAAACCAGCCCGCTGCAGTCGAAACCGGTACGCGGTGAGGAGCCTCCCCAGCGATAAGGTTTGCCTAGCTGATCCATGAGTTTATTCATGGCAGTGCTTTGCGCTTTTTGCACTCGGGCTTTGTGCGCATCGGCAATCGTCAGATTCGGTTCATCAGCGACAGGTTTACAACGTTTTTTGTAGCCTTTACGCACCACGCATTTGCTTTTCACGCTGTTCAGCGCCAGCGTCGATGCTTCGCTGGATTTTACCGTTTTCGCACACTGCTTTTTATAGCCTTTACGCAACACGCATTTTTTAGTGGCGCCGGCGACTTGACGATTAAGCGCGGTTTGGCTTGCTGCGGTAATACGAGTAGGGGACTTCGCGCTTGAGGTTTTTTTACGGGTAGTTTTAGCGGTGGATTTGGATTTATTTTGCGTTGCTTTCTTCTTACGCTCGGCGGTGGAGCCTTTCGCCGGGTGCGCCTTCGGCGTAGCCGAAGCGTGCGTATGCCCTGAAGCATGCGCCAATGGCGTAAGCGAGATAGATGTAAACAGTAATGCACAGAGCGATATCGCGATTTTATTGAGCCGCGCCACTGAGCAATCCCCTGATTAAATTACAGACATATACTAATGCCTGACGGTGAATGACAAACCGGAATGATTCTAAAGCATAAAAAGCCAGAAAGTTAATACTCTTTTGTATCTAAAATGTCGTTTGGTTAACGATTGCAAAAAAATGAGTCAGACAATCACCGCCTCGTACAAAAAGTGCGCAACTCGCCCCGCGGTGACGTTACAAAGTGATATTTTTAAGGCAACTTCAGACGACAGAAGATAAAATGTGGCGAGTGAAAAAAATGTTATTATCGGTCCTGCGTCCAGGACGCTACAATGACAAATTACTGCCGTAAAGATGTTTAAGGAAGCACGACAATGAGCACCACTCTAGAAACGATCCAACGTCAAATCGCTGAAAACCCGATCCTGCTGTACATGAAAGGCTCTCCGAAGCTGCCGAGCTGCGGTTTCTCCGCTCAGGCAGTGCAGGCGCTTTCCGCTTGCGGCGAACGTTTTGCCTACGTAGATATCCTGCAGAACCCGGATATTCGCGCTGAACTGCCGAAATACGCTAACTGGCCGACCTTCCCGCAGCTGTGGGTTGACGGTGAACTGGTTGGCGGTTGCGACATCATCATCGAAATGTATCAGCGCGGCGAACTGCAGCAGCTGATCAAAGAAACGGCTGCAAAGCACAACGCTGACGAGCCGAAAGCAGGGTAATTCTTTGCTGCAAAAGAAAAAGCGACTTCTCCGGAAGTCGCTTTTTTTATCGCTTACGCTTCAGGTACAGGTAACGGCCAGCCGCCAAGGCGCTTCCAGCGGTTGACGATTTCGCAGAATAGCTGGGCGGTTTGCTCGGTATCGTACAACGCAGAATGGGCCTTGCTGCCATCAAACTCCATGCCGGCGGCGATGCAGGCTTTAGACAATACCGTTTGCCCTAAGGCCAACCCGCTCAACGCGGCGGTATCGAAGGTCACGAAAGGATGGAACGGGTTGCGTTTCAACCCGGCGCGCTCGGCGGCGGCCATCGTAAAGCTGTGATCGAAAGTCGCGTTATGCGCCACCATAATCGCGCGGCTACAATCGCTCTCCTTCATTCCTTTGCGAACCATTTTAAAAATGGCGTGCAGCGCATCGTATTCACTTATCGCGCCGCGCTCCGGATCGTTTGGATTAATTCCATTGAAAGCCAGCGCTTCCGGCTGCAGGTTGGCCCCTTCGAAGGGAGCCACGTGAAAATGCAGCGTTTCGTCCGGCATCAGCCAGCCCTGCTCATCCATCTTCAACGTAATAGCGGCGATCTCCAGCAGGGCGTCGGTTTTGGCATTAAACCCGGCGGTTTCAACATCAATTACCACAGGATAAAAACCGCGAAAACGGCCGCACAGACCATTAAGTTGAGCGTTCTCGGACATCAGATTCTCTTAGCTGGAAAAAAGTAGCGCGCATTATGGCAAATTTTGCCGCGGCTTGCAGCAGGAAGGGAGAAAACATCGGGTGCGAACGCGCCCGATGAGATTGATGATAAACGTCATGCAATCAGTAGGATTTCAGATTGCATTAGACAAATAACAAGGAAAATCAATTTATTGATTTTCGGCTGATAACTACAAAGAAGGAAAAACCACGCTTTTTCCTTCTTTGTCAGCAGCCTGACGGGCGCGAACGCGCCCGAATTAACTTAGTTGCCGAGACCTTTTCCGGCATCTTTCTCTTCGATCAGCTCAATTTTGTAGCCGTCCGGATCTTCAACAAAGGCGATAACCGTGCTGCCGCCTTTAACCGGGCCAGCTTCGCGAGTGACGTTGCCGCCATTCTGGCGAATACGCTCGCACGCTTGCGCCGCGTTGTCGACGCTCAGCGCAATATGGCCATAGGCGGTACCGAGTTCGTAGCTATCCACGCCCCAGTTATAGGTCAGTTCGATAACCGCGGTATCGCTCTCTTCGCCGTAGCCGACGAAAGCCAGCGAGTATTTATATTCAGGGTTTTCGCTGGTACGCAGCAGCTTCATGCCCAGCACGTTGGTGTAAAACTCAATAGAACGTTGCAGGTCGCCAACGCGCAGCATGGTGTGAAGTAAGCGCATAATTTCCCCTATGCAGTTTGTTTTGATACATCAGAGTCTTGAGTATAGCGGCGTTGGTACGCCGCTATCAATGGAGGGATTACAGGGTTGGATAATCGGTATAACCTTCCGCGCCGCCGCCGTAGAAGCTTTCCGGGCGCTGCGGGTTAAGCGCCGCCTTTTTCTGCAGACGCGCCACCAGATCCGGGTTAGCGATGTAATCGCGGCCAAAGGCCACGGCATCGATCAGTCCTTTATTGATAAGGTCGTTGGCTTTCTCCACCGTATAGGCGCCAGCGCCGATAATCGCGCCCGGGAAGCGATCGCGAACTTTCTGACGGAATTCGTCGCTGTACGGCTGGCCGCCGGCCCAGTCTGGTTCGGACATGTGCAGATAAGCGATACCGCGTTTTGCCAGCTGCTCAATAAGATAGAGCGCATCGGCTTCTTCGTTCGGGCCGTTATCGACGTTCTGGAAACTACCGATTGGCGACACGCGAATGCCGATACGATCGGCGCTCCACTCTTTACTGACGGCATCGACCACTTCCAGCACCAGGCGGGCGCGATTCTCGACGCTGCCGCCGTACTGGTCGGTACGCTGGTTAGAAGAAGGCGACAGGAACTGGTGCAGCAGATAACCGTGCGCGGAGTGCAGCTCTACCAGGTCGAAGCCGACATCGCGGGCATTGCCTACCGCCTGACGGAAGTCATCCACGATCCCTGGGATTTCGTCTGTTTCCAGCGCGCGCGGCATCGACGTATCGACGCGAATGGCATGACCGTTTTCATCACGCAGCGAAGTACGCGTACCTGCGCTCAGCGCCGATGGCGCAACCGGCGCCGCGCCTCCCGGCTGCAGGCTGTTATGGGAAATACGCCCGGTGTGCCACAGTTGCACGGCGATATGACCGTTTTCAGCATGAACGCCAGCAGTGATTTTTTGCCATGCGGCCATTTGCTCTGCGCTATGCAGGCCCGGCGCGCCGGCATAGCCTTTCGCCTGGGCGGAAATTTGCGTCGCTTCGGTGATAATCAGGCCGGAGCTGGCGCGCTGACGATAGTACTCAGCCATCAGCGGAGTAGGGATGTCACCTGGTTCGATGCTGCGCAGACGGGTCAGCGGAGCCATAAATACGCGGTTAGGTACGGTCACCGCACCGACTTTTAACGGGCTGAACAATTTAGATTCTGACATAATGACTCCTGAGTAGACCGGTCGTCTTGTAACTGGTTAAATAAAACGCCTGTTAAACCGCAGGCGCTGCAATGATTTGTTTGGCGTGAGCAAGGGCGCTTTCCAGCGGCGTTGCGCTACGCGTAATTTTGGCCTGTAAATTGGCTCCCAACCACAACGAGTACAGCACCTGTGAAAGGGTGATAGCTTCCCCCTCAAACAACAGGCTACCCTCCAGACGGCCCTTTTCCAGCGCTTCGCCCAATAGGGCGATAATCTGGCTGGCGCCTTTATCCATGGCGGTACGCATATCTTCCGACAGGTCGCACACCTCCGCCGACAGCTTCACGGTTAAGCAACCGCTGATAATGCCCTGTTGGCAAAACTGATTCAGCGTGTGCTGATAGTAGGCCAGCAGTCGGTCGCGGTAGTTGCCTTCGCCATGGTCAAAGTGATCAACCAGGCGCTGCAGATAGCCGGTGTAGTGATGTTCAAGCAGCGCGACGCCGAAGGCTTCTTTTGAGCGAAAGTAGTGATAGAAAGAGCCTTTCGGCACTTCCGCCGTTTTCAGAAGTTCACTTAAGCCCATGCCGGTAAAACCACGATGCATGCATAGTTGCTCGCCGGTGATGAGGATGTGTTCTCGGGTATCGCATTCGCTGTGTCTGTTCATGGAGCACACTGTAGTAGACCGATTGGTCTAATGCAAGCAAAATGATCGTTAGCGCGAATACGAAGACAACAAAAGTTGCGCACTGGCGGTGGAACGTCTTCAATGAGAGACAGAGAGAAAATACAGGAGAGCGGTGGTGGCAGAGCAGCTGGAGTTTTTCCCGGTACAAAGTCCGTGCCGGGGAATATGTCAGTCCGATGAACGCGGATATTGCCGCGGCTGTTTTCGTAGCCGGGATGAGCGCTTTAACTGGCAAAAGCTGAGC